>TARA_R110000824_G_scaffold60853_5_pt1 | contig 38742 bp, 37 predicted proteins | sample TARA_R110000824 | Tara Oceans TARA_R110000824 (sample SAMEA4397747) | marine metagenome | biome: Polar Biome; feature: [MES] marine water layer (ENVO:01000295) within the mesopelagic zone...; material: water (ENVO:00002006), including particulate matter (ENVO:01000060) such as......
ACTTAGCTGTCAGTGGTGCACTTTATTTAGGGCCATTGCATACACCTATAGTAGGGGTCAATTCATTTATATCCGGATCAATACAGAATCAGGGTGCAGGGGATATTCACGAAGCGACTTCTGTTTTTGGTGGTGATCTAGTTGTCAGCGGAGTAATTAAAGTTGGCGAAGGTATCCCAAGTGGCCATGGCGGGGGAATTTCTGGTTCAATACAGCAAACAGCTGCGGGACTTTCTTACTTAGTTGCCGGAGAAAACGTTACAGTTGCTTCCGGGACAAATGGACAGATAACAATCTCGGGAGCCGGAAGCGTAGATACTTCAGGAACTCCTGCTGATAATCAAATTGCTATATGGACAGATGCTGACACACTTGAAGGTACTAGTACACTCACATATGACGGAACCACAATTCATCTAAACGACGCTGTAACAGTGAACGAAGTTGGAGGAGACAACGATTTTAGAGTTGAAACTGCTACTAGAGAATATGCAATATTCGTTGATGCCGGCGCAGACCAGATACTTTTAGGATCTGTAGGCACAGTGGCGATGGGTGGTGACGTCGGCCTATATATTTCGGGTGCTATTGACAGTGTTGGACACACAGCTGGACATGCTGCAAAAGGTGCTGCTGCTTTCGGCGGAGATGTTGTTGTATCCGGAAACTTTTTTGTTGGTCCGAACAGCACCAGCTCCGATCAAATTGGTCTAGGTGGACCCCTTCCCGGTGAGGATATATTTCTTTTCGTATCTGGAAATGCTGGCGGTAAATATGCTGGGGACGGAACCACACTTTTTGGTGGTGATGTTGCTTTCTCAGGAACAATAGCCGGAGCCGGTGGTTCCGGCGACGCATTATCCCTAGGTGGCTGGCCTGTTGTTGTTGCTCCCTGGTGGACAACAAATCCCACAGCCGGCGTTGGAGGGGATGCCACACTAATCATCTCCGGAAATGTTAATGGCCGGACAGGTGCTGGAATGGTAACTGCCATGAACAGCGACTTGGTGATATCAGGAAGTTTAGTGGGAACCTACGACGGTGACCATGGTATATATGGTCTCAATCTGAAGGGAAGTCCTGTAGCAGTTTTGTCTGAATGGGGCACTACAGATACTATGGGTTCAGACGTCGGAGTTTTCTTGTCTGGTTCAATAGGCTCCCATGGTTCGACAAATTCTCGTGGAACTGTTGAAGTAACAGGTGACATGTTTGTTTCTGGTGGTCTACAGGTTGGTACTCAACCTGGAGCTACAACGAACGGATCTTCCGAAAACTTTTCTGTTAATACCGAAAATTATGCGTCTAGGCTATTAGTTGACGGAGAGGAAGACCAGGTAATAATTGGTGCTTTCGGTGATAATGGCACAGCGCTAGTCAACCCAAGTGACATTTTGTTTCATGTTTCCGGAGCAGTTAACCCTCTAAATGAAAACGGATATCATAGTAACGTTGCATGCTTTAATGGTGATATAGTAAGTTCCGGAACAATATTTGGAGCAAAATACAATACTGCATATGAATACTACTCGCTTGATCTAATGGCAGGTGCGCAGGGTCAAGGATCATTACAAATGTACGCCGGCGGCGCCAGACTTGAAGGATGGAGTGCCACTGGTGGCCCCCAAGGGTCTGATATCTATTTCTCTGTTTCCGGATCAGTTGGGTCTAAGAATTACGGAAACAGTTACGGTGTTACATGTTTTGGCGGGGATCTTCATGTTTCTGGCGGTATGTATTTATCAACCGGTGTATCAATAGGAAAGTCAGCGGCATCGCATAATGCAGATTCTACCTTAACACAAAATACCCGGGGCGGAATGATTTCTTTGACAACAAACGGCGCAATTTCAGACGACGACAATGGAAGCGAATTTCAAGTGAATAGCAGCGTTGTGTACATGTGGGATGTTATTCAGTGTTCAACTAGTACTCAGGGATTATATGCATATGTCTCAGACGTTAATAACGGAAACTTTAAAATAAGACTATTCAATTACACCGGTGGGACAATCGCGGACGACACTTCCGGAATCATGGTCAATTGGATAGCGCTGTAATTGTTTTTCATAAATTGAAAAATATTTTGAACATTTTGATATTTTGTTCTATTAGTTAATTAACAGGAATCGGAAGAGAGACCCCCCCAGATTCAGTCTCATAAGACTCTTCTATAGAATAGTTCATTTACTTTTGTACATCTACCTCTAGTATGTCTATCATATAGAAGAGGTGTAATATGAAATTGAACAGCCCGTTTCAGTCTTCTTCAGATACTATTAAGATAGAAGAAGATACTCAGATCGTATTTGTTTCTGATATGTTTATCGAACAGTACTCTGGAGGTGCTGAACTTACTACAGAGGCTTTAATAGAAAAGTCTCCTGTATCGGTTCAGAAAATTTTAGCGTCAAAAGTCTCATTGAGTCTTTTAGAGCAGGGTCATTCTAAGCATTGGATTTTTGGAAATTTTGCTTCACTAGACTACCAGCTTATCCCAACCATTGTCGCTAATTTAAGTTACTCAGTTCTTGAGTATGACTATAAATTTTGCAAGTACAGATCAGTTGAAAAGCATCAATACGCTGAAGGAAAGCCATGTGATTGTGAAAATAGTCAGAACGGCAAGTTAGTTTCTGCTTTTTATTATGGATCAAAAAATCTTTACTGGATGAGTGATGATCAACAAGACTTGTATCACAAGTTATTTCCATTTCTTTCAGAAAAAAACAATACGGTTCTAAGTTCTGTTTTTAGCGATAATTTTTTCGTAAAAATTAAGCAGCTTAGAGAAAAGAACAAAGAACTAGAAAGAAAAGGTTGGATTGTTTTAGGTTCTAGTTCTTGGATAAAGGGAGCTGATCAAGCAGAAGATTGGTGTAAAAAGAATAATCATGACTATGAAGTTGTTTGGGGTTTACCGTACGAAGAGATCTTAGACAAGCTTTCTAGAGCAGTAGGGTTTGTCTATCAACCCATGGGAAATGACACATGCCCTAGAATGGTCATTGAAGCAAAACTTTTGGGATGTGAATTAGAGCTCAACGAATATGTCCAGCACAGAGAAGAGGAGTGGTTTGCTACAAATAATTTATTAGAAATTGAAGAATATTTGTACGGAAGCAGAGATCTTTTCTGGCGACAAGAACTTGATTCAGCAAATTATATACCTGAAATTTCGGGGTACACCACAACGCTAGATTGTATCAAACAAAAATACCCATTTGAGAATTGCATAAATTCAATGTTGGAATTTTGTGATGAGGTTCTCGTCGTCGACGGTGGGTCTAAGGACGGAACATGGGATAAGCTCCAGAGTCTTGCTGAGAAAGAAGAAAAACTGAAAGTGTTCCAGGTAAAAAGAAATTGGTCGGATCCTCGTTTTGCGGTTTACGACGGTGCACAAAAAGCAGAAGCTCGAAAGAGATGCACAAAAGAATACTGTTGGCAAATGGACGCAGATGAAGTTGCTTTACCAGGTACTAGAGAAAAAATAGAATCTTTTTGTCGATCCTGGCCGCAAGCTGTTGCACTAGTTTCTTTTCCAGTTGTTGAGTTTTGGGGAAGCGAAGAGAAAGTTCGAGTTGATGTCAATCCATGGAAGTGGCGCCTAAGTAAAAATGAATCACATATTACCCATGGGATACCTGCTGATTTAAGAAAGTTTGATACCAACAATAATTTATATGCAGCCCCGGGAACAGATGGTTGTGACTATATTCATACTGAAACTTTTGAAAGAATTCCTCATGCTTCTTTTTATAACACACAGGCCCATCAAGTTCGAGCGCATGCACTCAGTGGTAATGAAGATGCACTCAGAGAATATGAAGCTTGGCTTCAAAATTGTGTAAATTTGCTTCCGTCTGTCAAACACTACTCATGGTTAGATATTGAAAGAAAAATCAAGACATACAAAACTTACTGGCAAAAGCATTGGGAAAGTCTTTATGATGTAAAGCAAGAGGACACCGCAGAGAATAATATGTTTTTTGATAAGCCGTGGTCTGATGTTACAGATAAAGAAATTTCAAGATTGGCAAAAAAATTAGCCAAAGAAACAGGTGGACATATTTTTCATACAAAGCTTGATTGGACATGTCCCACACCTAGCGTAAAAATAAATGAGTAATAGATTTGTTTTTATAATGCCGGCATACAACGCCCAAGAGACAATTTCTAGAGCAATAATGTCTGTCTGGTTCCAGACACACCCTAATTGGAAAATAATAATCAGGGACGACATGTCGTCTGATAAAACTCTTGATGTTGTTGATCTCATGAGAAAACAATTAGGTCTGGGCGATGATAGAATTTCAGTTACATCAAATACTGAAAAAATGTGGGAAATAAGAAATATTGTAGAGGGCCTTGAAGAGTGTGAGGCTAATGATATTGTTTGTCGATTAGACGGCGATGATTGGCTATGTGACTCTGATGCCCTGACAATTATAGATCAAAAGTATAGATCAACCGGTTGTAATGTTTTGTGGACATCTCATCGTTGGTCTTTTACAAATCAAAATATATCTGGACCTCTTCCTAGAAATGTTAATCCATACAAGCATCCATGGGTTTCTTCACATCTAAAAACATTTAGAAAGTCGCTTATTGAAAGTGTAAAAGATGAAAATTTTCGAGGAGAAGATGGAGAATATTTTAAGAGAATTGGTGATCAAACGATCTATCTTCCGGTTCTCCACCAGTCTGCAGGTAATTGGCACTATGAACCCATCGTCGCTTATCATTATACAATTGACATGAAACCTGAGACTTTTCAAACTGATGATTCTAAATTTCAACAAAGTGAAGCTTTGTATTTGAGATCTCGTGGGTTTATCAAGTAGAGGAATTATATGAGAATTTTGGGTGTCAACTGTCTAAATCATGATGCTGCAATAACAGTTATAGAAGATGGTGAAATATTATTTGCAGCACATTCAGAGAGATACTCTAGAGTAAAAAACGATGCTTTTATTAATGATCAAATAGTACATGAAGCACTTAGCTTTGGAAAGCCCGATCATGTGGTTTATTACGAAAGACCTTATGTTAAAAAAGCTAGACAACTATATGCGGGACAGTACAAAGAAGCACTCAGTAGAAAGAATTTACCCTCTGTATATTTGTCCAAATGGTTCTCGAATAATAAAATAAACTATGTGGATCATCACGAGTCACATGCAGCAGCTGGATATTACACATCAAAATTTGATGATGCTATTGTTGTAGTGATCGATGGTATTGGCGAATGGGATGTAATCTCCTTTTGGCATGGTAGCGGTAATAATCTAAAAAAGGTGTGGAGTCAAAAGTACCCACATTCCTTAGGTCTTTTCTACTCAGCTATGACTAGTCGAATAGGGCTTAAACCCTGTGAGGAAGAGTACATCTTGATGGGAATGTCTGCATGGGGAGATGACTTACACACTAATGAAATGACATCAGATCTAATAGATCTCGATCGAATAAAGCTAAGACATAATCTTCACAGAGGCGTCGGAGATTATTATTCTGAGTGGGAAGATTTTAATATCGCTGCTAGTACTCAAAATGTGACAGAGCTTTTTCTTGAAAAAATATTTGATAAAGCAAAGTCTATGATCCCCGGGGTAAAAAAATTAGTGTACATGGGCGGCGTCGCTTTAAATTGCGTTGCTAACAGTGCAGTTGTTGCAGAAATGTTTGATAGCGTATGGATAATGCCCAATCCTGGAGATGCTGGATCTTCTTTAGGCTGCGCAGCTAGTTTTTATGGTAAGCATGTAAACTGGACGGGTCCATTTTTGGGAACAGAAATTGCAGGAAAATACCCAGTAAAGGATGCACTCAGGCTATTAGAAAATAATGAGATTTTTGGAATAGCTAGCGGCAGAGCAGAATTTGGCCCTAGAGCACTGGGAAATAGAAGCTTGCTGGCAGACCCTCGAGGTTCAGAAATTAAAGATCGAGTCAATGAAATCAAAAAGAGACAAAAATTTCGACCGTTTGCTCCAGCGGTCTTAGAAGAAAAAGCCCATGAAGTCTTTGAGATGCCAGTTGAAAAAGTTCCGTATATGCAGTTTATTGCCAAGTGTAAACGTCCCGATTTATATCCTGCAATTTGTCATATTGACAACACTAGCAGAGTTCAAACCGTTTCTAAAAATGACAATCCAGGATTTTATTCACTGATCAAAGAGTTTTACAATCGAACAGGATGTCCAATGTTGCTGAATACTAGCTTGAACATTAAGGGTGAGCCCATTGTCAACAATGTTGTGGATGCAATGCAATTTGAAAAACACTATTCAGTGAAGGTTTTATCTTGAAAGATAAATACAAGATCTACACAATCGGCTGCAGTTGGTCTCATTTTCTGTTTGACGAGTATAAAAATTCTATCTTTATTGAGGCATTTGCTTCGAAGTATGCATATAATCACAATCGTGGAGAAAGTTATTCATTACCAGGTCACGGATTGGGACACATAAGAAACATTCTAGAAAGCTCTAGCGAGTCGAGTGTTTATGGAGAGTGTGACTATATGATAGTGCAGCTTCCCACGCCCATAAGATCTGTCTTGAACGACAAGACTTCTGCCATGAATACTGTGGGATACATGAAAGAGTACCAAAAATTAGTAAGTACTGTAGGAAGAGAAGCAGCAATTAATCATCTTTTTGGTGTCTATACACAAGAAATTGAAAAAATCAACGATATGCATGAAAATGTAGTTTTCTTTCTATATAACTCCGGTGGATACCCATTCAGGCATCCAGTCGTCTTAGATACCGAAGAAAAATTTGAGTCTAGGATTGAAAATTTTTTTATTGAAAAAAGAATAAAATCGATAAGTCTTAATTTCGAAGGCGAACCGGGTTACACAGTTGATGAGATTGATTGTTTGGATGACGAAATGAGAACTCTGGATCCTGGAAATTCAAAATTGTCACAAAACATGTGGTGGTTAGGTAACTGTGTCCACCCACCTGAAAAATTAATAATAGATGCTCATCCAAATAAAAAGGCAGCCAAGAAAGCTATCTGTCTAATTGAAAGAGCCGTGGAAAAGTATGAAAGCGATAAAAAAAGTGTTTAGTAAGATTGTTGATGTACTGAAAAAGAAGTACAATTTGTATAAAATTAGAAAAAGGCTAAGACAATCAAAAGACCCATTCATTTACAAGTAGGAAGAAAAATTATGTCTGAAAAAACAACAGTTACAGTAATGTCAACAGCCAATACTAGACTATTTGAAAGTCAACACACTGGTCTGTGGAAAGATATGGAAAAACATCATCCAGACATTCCTTTTTATTTTTACCATGAAAATTCTTTCGAGATAAATTCTTCTGGCGATAGCATAGACTTTGGTAAGATTCCAAAAAGCTACTCTGTAGTTGACTTATTTGAGTCTAATCCATGGCTTCATGAGTTCCTAAAAACTTCTCGATTCAAAGACTGTCATAAGATAGGTTCACAAAACAGTGTTCGTCTAAAGGCAGACGATGACTACTTTAAGCGAAATGCAATCTACTGGTTTAGAAAAATAGTTGCTTTACATGACTGTGCTAAGAGGTGTAACACAGACTTATTGATTTTCTTAGGATTTGATTCATTCTTAACACCCAATGATTGTGCAATTGACGATGAATATGTGGACTATGTCAAGAATTACGATGTATGCTACATCAATAGAGACAAAATAGCAAGATCTCCAGAATCTGATCACTTGGTCTTTAATCTAAAAGGACAGGGAAGAAATCTTATTGATGAAACTTTAGAATACTTCAAAGATGGAAGAGCATTTGAAGAGCGTCGCTGGGATGATGCTTACATCTTGTATAAAGCTATAGAAATTTTTAGAAAAGATGTCTCCGGGTTTAAAGAAGGATTTTTAACTGACAGATCAGTCCAGTGGTCGCCTTCTAATACAGAAGCACCAAAAGATTTTACAAGAATTGTTAATCATCACAAGGGAAATTGGGGACTAATTCGGGATCTAAAACCGGGACTCTAGAGGTCTCAAGGAAAATAAATGAAAAAAATACTTATAACAGGTGGAGCCGGATATATTGGAACTACTTTGGTCCCCAAGCTTTTAGAAGCAGGTCATCATGTCACTGTCTATGATTCTCTTTCTTACAATGGAGATGTTCTAATACCCTTTTTTCAATACGAGAATTTTGATTTTGTAAAAGGTGATATTCTCGAAGAGTCTAAGCTTAAAAGAGCTGTAAAAGATAAAGACGTAGTAATTCACTTGGCAGCAATTGTTGGGTATTCTGCATGCGAGAAAAATCCTGAGCTTACTGAGATGATTAATACACGAGCAACTAAAAGCCTAGTGAACATGTTGTCTCTCAACCAGCTTTTGCTTTTTGGTTCCACAGGGTCAAACTACGGAAAGGTTGACAGTGTGTGTACAGAAGAGACTCCCTTGAATCCCACTTCACTTTACGCAGAAACCAAAACAAAAGCAGAAATCGAAGTCATGAATCATGATCGAGCAATTGCTTATAGATTCGCGACAGCGTTTGGTGCTGCTCCTAGACTAAGACTTGACCTTTTAGTAAATGACTTATCATATTTGGCCACCACACAAAAGTACATATTAGTATACCAGCCGGACTTTATGAGAACTTTTATTCATGTAAGAGACTTAGCACAATCATTTTTGTTTGCGATTGAAAATGAAGAAAAGATGGTGGGTGAAGTATATAATGTAGGATCAAACAAAATGAACTTCAGCAAAAGAGATGTTTGCGAACTTATCAAAGAAAAAACTAAATGTGTTGTCTATTACAATGATTTTGATAGTGACAAAGATCACAGAAACTATGAAGTTTCTTATAATAAGATAAATTCTCTGGGTTTTGATACAACAATATCTCTTGAAGAGGGTATCGATGAGCTAGTAAAAGTCTATCAGACACTAAACTTGAAGGATAAAAGATATGTCAATGAAGGACAATAATTTTATATATGAATCTCCCGACGGAGGAAATACCGTCTACAAGAGAGCATTCGGCGATCACATCAGTAAGAGAGAATTGGTAAATCAAGAAAAATTTTCTTGGCCGCTAATGAAAGATTGTATCACTGAAAAAGATAAATCAGCTATGATAGAATTTATTAAAACAGCGGGCAGATTTACTAATGGGCCCAAAGTTAAAGAGTTTGAAAGCGAGTGGTCTAGCTGGCTGGGTTGCAAGTACTCGCTGTTTGTGTCCTCAGGAAGTACAGCAAATACTCTTTTAGTAGCTGGAATCAAGGAGAAGTATAATCTTGAGGTGGGTGATAAGGTTGTAGTCCCGTGTATGACGTGGGTCACAAATGTATCACCGATAATTCAAGCAGGTCTCACACCAATTTTTTGTGATGTTGACCCTAGAACATTTAGTTTTGATACAACAAACTTAGAAAAAATTTCAAATGAACATGACAACATAAAGGCAGTCTTTGTATCACATTTATTTGGAATTTCTGCTGACATCGACGCGTATAGAAAAATTTTACCTGACGCTGTCTTTATCGAAGACGTGTGTGAATCTTATGGTGCATCTTATAAAGGTAAGAAATGTGGAACATTAGTAGAAGGTTCAACATTTAGCTTTTACTTTGGGCATCACATGACTACAGTCGAGGGTGGTTTTGTATGTACAGATGATAAAGATTTGTACAACATTATGAAAATGAAGAGAAGTCACGGTATGGCTAGGGAGGCACTCCCTGAAATGTTTGAAAAGTACAAAAAAGAAAACCCAGATGTACACCCATCATTTATGTTTATGACTGACGGGCATAATTTGAGAAGCATGGAAATTAACGCAGTGTTGGGTATATCACAGCTAAAAAACTTAGATGCTAATAACAGCGTACGAAGAAAAAACTTCAACAGATTTATAACAATGGTGGAAAAATATCCAAAATTTTTCCACGCAAACTATCAAGTCGAGGGAAATTGCAGCTTTTGTCTTCCGTTTGTGTGCAAGAATTCCAAAATTAAAGAGAAGTTAGAAAGTTTTTTACAAACATCCGGAGTTGAAACAAGACCTTTGTGCAGCGGAAATTTACTCCGCCAGCCCTTTCTAAGAAATATGAAGGAAATGCCCAGTGCTGATCAATATCCTCATGTTGAGTTTCTTCATGAGAGCGGATTTTTCATCGGTAACAATCATCTCATAACAGACCAAGAGTTTTTAACCCTTGAGTGTTTAGTGAAAGAATGGGTAGACACAGAATCAAGAGGAGAATAAAGATATGATCAAAGATTATAAAGTTTATGTTGCTTTTATAGCAACAAATCTTATTAGAAACAACTATTGGCCCACATCCAAATTTAGTATGGATTCGTTTGCAAAGACAGACTATGTCGACGGGATCTTTCTTTGTGATGGCCAATCAGAAGATGACACTGTAGAGCTTCATAAGAATGCAAATTTGGAAAAATTTAATGTAGTACAGTGTAGAAAATGGAACACTGATGAATTGACAAACAAGGCATACAGTGAGCAGATAACAGACATACTAAGACATTTTTCGAGCACAGAAGAAAAATGTGTAGTTTTTATTACATCGACTGAAATGTTTATGCATGAGGCTCTTCGGCCGGAATTTAGAGGTGCAGTCGAGAAATTGATAGAGACAGATTGTAATTTTTTTACTCCAGAACACCAAAAAATAGTTTCTAAGAATATCGCACGAAGAGCAGCTAAAGTCAACTGGTATGAGTTCTCTCCTTACGGCTTTCATGAGAGCTGTGTACTTAAGTTCAACAAAGATACTAAGTGGGATCGAGTAGATGAAAATTCTACTGAAATTTTTGGAACCGCTGAACCTAAAAATCTAAATGTCAAATGGGTCCAGCCTTTTCTCGATTACGAAAGATGGTTCCAAGTGCCAGAAAACTTCAACAACCACATGAAAAATCACTTAAATTATAATAATGAAAACGGTGAAGAGAGCGAGATTTATAAACATGTAATTGAAAAGCTTTTTACATGGGGTCTTCATGTCCTTCATGAAAGTAGTCACCCACCTGAAGTGCAACCTATGTTGAAAATTTTAGAAAAGCATCATTATGGGTACGATATTTTCGGGTATTTGTCTGTTAGTAAAAATGAAAATGATCAAATTATTGCGCTAACTTCAAAGTCTGACAAAGTGTTACAAATGATGCAAAAGCTCTCCGGGGTCAAAGAATGAAATATAACAAAAAAGACGCCGAAGAAATTAGTAGCTTTGTTGTCAATGAAGGTGATAAAAAAACAGAGTATACAGTTTCTATTCTAAGAAAAAAGGAGACAGAGAATTATTTTCTAAAAAGGGTTGCCAAGAGAAATAAGGTAAAAAATTTAGTTGATAGCTACACTTCGATAGATGAAAAAGGAACACATAAAATACTTCCTTTGTCTCTTGATGCTTGCAATGAAATTGTAAAAAGAGTAGTTGAAAAAGAGATGCTCTGGTCTGATGCATTTGTTTTTCGAACATCAACCGATGAGACTAATGGCTTAGACTGGACAAAGACAGAGTCTGAACATAAATACACATCGACTGGAATTAAGTTCTGGCGCCACAAAAAAAACATGGAGTCTTATCGTTCTGACCAGGGCAAATCGATTATTTCAACTCATATTTCTCCGGAGGGAGCATGTAATCTTAAGTGTCCATACTGCTCAGTCACTTATAGAGATACTCACTCTAGAATTCCTCTTGATAAAATAAAGAATTATGTAACCCAGCTAAAAGAAAGAGGCCTTAAGGCAGTAATTCTTACAGGCGGCGGGGAACCAACGATTTACAAACACTTCAATGAATTAGTCATGTGGCTAAAACATGAAATGAATCTATCAGTAGGACTCATAACAAACGGAACCAGAATAAAAAATGTCCACGACGAGACATTCAAATGTTTTTCCTGGATAAGGGTGTCCATCAACGTCTTTAGGGGGTGGGAAGAGATAATCAGCCTACCCTATGAGAAGTTAGATAGTGAATGTATTGTCGGGTGCTCAATGGTATACACAGTTGAACATGAGCTAAGTGAAGAAGTCCAGCGAGATCGTCTAGACTTATTCAGAAAAGTTTCAAAAGTTGCTGATAATTGCGGAGCAAAGTACATTAGAGTTTTACCCAACTGCCTTCTAGATCAACAACAACTTTTGTTAGAGCATAAGTCTCTAAAAGAAATGATGAAAAAAATTGATGACCCTAGATATTTTCAACAATATAAAATTCACGGCGCGCCAAAAACATCGAAATGTCACCAGGCGTATTTTAGGCCGTACCTTTCAGAAGAACCATGGCATGAAGATGGTGAACCCGGATCAGTCTATCCGTGTGATTCTGTTGTTTTGAATTCAGGGGTCGCACACTTTGCTAATGACTATCAAATTTGTAAGCCTGAAAATATCGGTGATTTTTTGGATAGAAAAATTGATATGAGATTTGATGCTAAAAAAATGTGTACTGGCTGCGTTTTTACTGAAAATGTAAACATGCTTGATGATTGGTATAATTTTGGTGAGAATAGATTTAGCGAGTTTGATGAACCACTAAAACATGAAGAGTTTGTATAAAATGAGTAAATACAATTACGATTATTTTGAAAGAGGAACTGAGTGCGGCATTTCTGGGTATGATAACTACAGATGGCTTCCTGATCTTACGATTGGAATGTGTAAGTCTATTGTAAAAAATCTAAAAGTTGAAAAAGAAGAAACAATTTTAGATTTTGGGTGTGCCAAAGGGTTCTCTGTAAAAGGACTCAGAATGATTGGGAGCATAGCTTATGGGTGCGATATAAGTGAATATGCAGTAAGTGAAGCACCCGACGATGTTTCTAGATTTTTAGCAGTTCAGCATAAGAATAGCAAATTTTTTGGCCCGAATGAAAAGTATGATTGGATTTTTTCAAAAGATGTGCTGGAGCATATTTCTTATGACGAAATAGACAACATTATAGCGCAATTCAAAAAGCAAACAGAGAATATCTTTATTGTGGTACCTTTGGGTGATGGATCAAAATATATTATTCCTGACTATGAAAATGACGTAACTCATGTGATCCGAGAAGATAAAAACTGGTGGTTGAATAAATTCGTCGGCGCCGGATTTAAAAATTTAGAATATCGATATGTGTTTCCAAAAGTTAAAGAAAACTGGTGGTCAAAATATCCCAAGGGTAATTTGTTCATTTATACAGGACGAGACTAGAGAAAATAATGATTCGAATCAAACTTACAAATTGGGATAAAGGAAGGAACCAGGCGACCTGGTTACCTTTCCTCATGTTTTCAAAACAATTTCATGATATGGGTGTTTTATTTGTCGAGGACGGGAACTATGACTTTGAATTTGTGGGAATGTACGATTTTATCGACAAGCAAATTCCAATCGAAGAGTCAGTTCAAGAAGGAATAAGAAACTTAGAGAGCAGAACAGGTAATTTTTTCTTGTTTGATGGTTCAGATAGTACATCTTTGATGGGTGCATATGAAGTTTTAATGAACACCAATGCAAAGTGTCTTTTCAAAAATCAACTTTTACAAAAACAACATTATAAGAAAAAGACTGCATTCAACAAGTGGTTTTTCGGAACAGGCAGTGATTTGGACATCGGGTATGACATACCGGATACTGTATACGAAAATAAAATAAAATTAACAGGTTGGAATTTGGGATATCATCCCGGAAACTATCATAATTTCGTCGACAAAAATTTAGAAAAAGACATAGATGTGTGCGCTGCTTATCATGGTGAGCACCCAGAAAATTATGATCATGGTGTAAGAAACGATCTACACTATACAGAACACAGAATTAAACCTTGGAAAATTTTAGACAAAAATAAAAAAATAAAGTCAACGATAAATCGTCTAGAGCAAGATGAATATTTTGATACTCTTCAACGAAGCAAAATGGTTTTGAGTCCATTCGGAATGGGTGAAGTTTGTCACAGAGACTTTGAAATAATTCAACATGGGTCTATTATAATCAAGCCTGACATGTCTAAAGTTGTTACAAAGCCCGACATTTATATTCCAATGGAAACCTACGTGCCTGTTAATCATGACTGGAGTGATCTTGAGGAAAAAATTCAATTTGTTTTAGACAATCCTGGTACAGCAAAAGAGATTGCTCAAAATGCCAGAGAAGTTTTCAAAAAAGAGTACACTATAGAAAATTTGTTGAGACATTGGTACGAAATAATTTCAACATTCGAAGGTATCAGGAAGAATGAAAGTATCGATCAATAGAAGCCCTAGGAAGGGTCCATATGGAGGAGGAAATCTTTTTGTTCGAGAGCTATCAATAGTTCTGGAAAACCTAGGACATAAAGTAACTTTTCTCCCAGACCGCGATTCAGACATATTATTTTTAATTGATCCTCGCCCCGATGCGTTGGGGTATTCAATAAATGAAGCAGTCCAGATAAAAAACTTCAACCCAAAAGTAAAAATAATCCAAAGAATCAATGAGTGCGATGCTCGAAAAAACACAGAGCATATGGATCCTCTTTTACTGCAGTGTAGCCAACTAATTGATCACACGGTGTTCGTCAGCGAGTGGATGCAAAACTATTTTCTAACAAAGGGTTGGCTTTGTCAGAGTCATACAGTGCTAAAAAATGGTGTAGCAGATTATTTTTTATCTTTAGGAAAAGACAAAAAGTCTACAAAAAATAAGAAACTTAAAATTGTCACACACCACTGGTCTAACAATATCTTGAAAGGGTTTGATGTTTACAACTTTCTAGATTATCTCTGTTCTAGACGAAATGATATAGAATTTACTTACATTGGTCGACATCGGGACACATTCTCTAATACAAAGTGTATACCTCCACTCTCAGGCCCTGACTTAGCCAAAGAATTATCTTTACATGATGTTTATATTAGCGGGTCTAGATTTGATCCTGGCCCGAATCATATTTTAGAATCAATTGCAGTTGGGTTACCCACATATGTTCACAGTGAAGGCGGCGGTGCAGTTGAGTTTGCTGGTCAAGAAATGGTTTTTTCTAATTTTGAGGAACTTGAAAAAATAATTAACAAAGATTCTCACAAGCAAAACAGGCTGAAACCCACACTCTGGAAGAATGCATTGTCTGGAATCGATGAAATTTTATGACAAGAAAAGATTGTATGAATATTCATTTTTCTAACGTTAACTTTTCATCAAATAGTGGTCCTAATACATTTGCATCCAGACTGGCAAATTCTTTGACTAGAATGGGTCATTCAATTGTTGACGAAAATGAAAAGTATGATGTATTTTTGGCATTTATCGAGCCGGCCTCCACACCAAGCCCTGGCGCAAAAATAGTCCAAAGATTAGATGGAATATGGTTCAAGCCTGAGCAATTTCTTTCTCATAACAAAAACATAAAAGCTCTTTACGACAATGCTGACGCAGTAATTTGGCAGTCCAATTTTGATAAAAAAATGACAGAATTTCACTGGGGCTATAAACAGGGGCAAGTAATTCACAACGGCGCGCCCCTAGAAAGAAAAAAAGTTTCAAACGAGACAATTCTGTCTATTCGAGGCACTTATGAAAAGATTTTCGTTTGTTCTGCAAACTGGCATAGACAAAAACGTCTAAAAGAAAATGTGGAACTTTTTTTAAAGATAAAAGAAGAGTATCCTAAGTCTTGCTTGATTATTATGGGATCTAATCCTGATTATTTTGTGAGACACAAAGATATTTTATACACAGGAAGTATAAGCCACGACTTGTGTCTTGAGATGTTTTCTGCAGCTGACTGGATGATTCATTTGGCTTGGTTAGACCATTGCCCAAATGTTGTGATTGAATCTTTGTCGCAGGGCTGTCCGGTAATTTGTACAGACTCCGGAGGGACTAGCGAAATTGTACAGAAAAATGGAGTCGTGATTCCAGAGAGCATACCTTACAATTATGAATTGACTGATTATGACAAACCGTATGAGATAAAACTCGAGGCAGTTAATTTACCTGGTATCGAGATTGAAAATTCTTACATAGACATACAGAAAGTGGCACAGAAATACATAAAAATTCTATCAGGAGACAACGAATGAAAATATACTCGCTAGCACCTAATGAAAACTGGATATGTGATAGATTTGTTAAGGAATGGAACCAGCATGCTTCTTGTGAGACAACTAGTGATATCACAGACTGTGATGTTTTATGGTTATTAGCTGACTGGTGTTGGGATAAAGTCCCAGTTGAAATTTTATCTTCTAAAAAAGTTGTTGCGTCTGTTCATCACATAACTCCTGATAAATTTGATGATAAAGAAAGACAGGAATTTTTTGCTCGTGACCAATTTGTCGATGTTTATCATGTCCCATGTGCTAAGACAAAAGAACAAATTGAGGGAATGACTAATAAGAAAATACATGTACAGCCATTTTGGGTAAATCCTACACTTTGGCATCAAATATCACCAGAGGAAAAATCATCTGCTAGAAAACAAATAGGAGTTGATGATTCTCACTATCTTATTGGATCATTTCAAAGAGATACCGAAGGTCATGACCTTATTAGTCCAAAATTAGAAAAAGGGCCCGACTTATTTTGTGATGCTGTGTCAACTTTGAGAGACAAGTATTATCCCTTGCAAAAAGAAGTTCGTGTTCTTTTGGCAGGCTGGCGTCGACAGTATGTCATGAATCGCCTGGAAAAGGAGGGAATTAAGTTTTACTATGCGGAATTACCCCCATTCAAGACAATAAATACTTTTTACAACATGCTGGACTTGTACATTGTTTCTGCTAGATTTGAGGGTGGTCCACAGGCAATAGTGGAGTGCGCTGCATCTAAAACTCCAGTTGTTTCTACTGATGTGGGTATTGCCACTGCAGTTTTGAGCCCGGAATCGATTTTTGATCCTGGAAGTATTTTGCATGCAACACCTGACGTTGAGTATGCTTATGAAAAAGTGCAAAAATATTTTATGCCAGCCGGCTTTGATTCTTTTCTCAAGCTGTTTTCCAGCTTACAGTAGTTTGATAATATACGGAGAATAAAAATGGAAACTAGTAACAACAAAATAAAGTTTGTTTCTAAAGGTTGGGGCCATGAACTTTGGATTGTAAACAAGGAAGAATACTGTGGCAAGCTTTTGTATTTAGTCAAGGAAAAGAAATGTTCTTGGCACTATCACAAAATAAAGGACGAAGTATTTTACGTACAGTCTGGTAAAATTCATGTAAGCTATTCTTCAAAAGACGATATTGATAATGCAGAAGAAATTATTTTGTCTAAAGGTGACAGGTTTCATGTCCCAGTGGGATTGCGTCACCAAATAACAGCACTGGAAACTTCTGAGATATTTGAGTTTTCAACACAGCATTTTGATAGTGACAGTCATAGAATTACTAGGGGGGACTAAAATGAAAAGTGAAAAAATAACAACAATAGGCATCACATCATTTAATAGAATGAAGTATTTTAGAGCATTAATGAAAAGCTTGGAATGCTTACCCAGAGAAAAATATGAAATAATTGTCGTCGATAACTGCTCCACAGAAGTAGGGTTGCAAGACTACATTTTAGATCTAAGGGCAAAGAAAAAAATCGACGCGGCAATAATAAGATCTCCCAAAGATAGAAACTGGATTAATGATGAATACGTTGCAAAGAATCTCATAATTCAGTATGCAAAAACAGACACCATTATTTTCCTCCAAGACGATCTACAGTTCATAGGATCACACAATATTTTAGAGTCTTTGGTTAAGGAGTTTTTACAACTACCTTTCCCATGTCTAGAAATGAACGGAATTAGAACATGTTCGAATCAAGATCGGTATAGATCAAATAGAAATTTTTCTTCAAATGCAGGAAACAGATATTGGGCTTCTGACGATAATCATTTTCAAACAATGGGACTTTTTGATGCAAGAGTTTTTAGTGAACTAGGAGAATATCCTGTTGACTGGCCCGTAGAAAAAGAATATTGGGGCAGATCTGAAGACTTTTATGATGCACGTTTTAAAGAAAAGTTTCCAAATACACAGATTAATGTATCGTGTCACATCCCACTCTTTTTGCCTGTGTGGAATGACCCACGCGGAGGCTATGCCTTCATTAGAGGTAACAAGCGATATGGTGAGTATTCTGACCCCATTGACACGACCGGGCTTTATTACGACCACCTCACTGAAAAAGAGTATAAGTCTCTTACAGATAAAAAAGCCGCATGCTCCTTTGTAGATGTTGCAAAACCACTAGGGTGGAACTATAGAAAAACACAGGATGGAGACCAGTTCAAGTATTCTCAAAACGAGATAGTAAAAAATGAAGAAGGTTGTCCTTTCTAATTTTTTGAACAAATGAAAAATCTCCTGATTATTCTATAATACACACAATATAAGCAATAAGAGGAAGTTTGATGACAAAAGTATTAGAAATAGGCTTGCCAAAAAGAAAAATTGCTTTATTATATCCTCGTCAAAGAGGGTTCGCAACTGCAACCAATGATTGGACCAATTTTTTTGATTACTGTGAAGAATATGAAATACAGTGTTATAGCTGGAATGACTTTTTTTCATCCGGACTTTACTCCAGTTTTACGAAAGAAGATGTCGTAATTGTTTATGTAAACTTTAACAAAGAAGATTTGTCTTTAGTCGATAAATTCAAATCAATGAAATGTACTAAGATTTTGAGACCATGTGATGCATTCAATTCAGATGGTTACCCATACAGAAAAACAATCGAAACATCAAAAACTTTAGAAATAGAAAAATGGATAACGTCTTTCAATCTAGACAAGTTAAATACTGAGCTGGATAGGCAGGGCATAGAATATGGACACTGCCCCATGCATATGCTAGATTTCTCAGACGCAGTCAAAAATTTTGATAACAAACAGTTTCATATAGGGGTGTCTGGACACATGGGATGGGAAGTATATCCCACCAGGACAAGAATTTTTGATTATTTGTCACGGTGGGAAAAGGATAACTTAAAAATATCGTACCTCCCCCATCCAGGTTATGAAAAACAGAGTGCATCTCATCAAGTTATTGGAAAAGATTATATAGATTTTCTTAGCTCTTCTTGCTTGAATGTAACATGTCGTGGAGGTTGGAGAGACATCATGACTTGCAAGTATATTGAAATTGGAAAAGCTCTTTCTCTGCCCATATGTGATATACCGTTTGACCTGCCTGAAGAGATGAGAAGTGTTGTTATTGAAGTAAAGCATGATGACACAAATTATGAGTTGAAGGAAAAAATATACAGTTCACTTGAAGACAGTGCACTAAAAGAAAGAACTCTAGAGTACCAAAGTTTATGCATAAAGTACTTTGACTACAAAGTTTTGATGCCAAAATTTTTGAGTGCTGTCGAAGACCTATGTTGAGAAGCTACCTTTATGTCTAATTTTACTTACGATCACTATAGAAAAACGCTCAAAGATTATGTCAAAAACGGATATGAAGTAACAGACTTTTCTAAAACGAAAAATGGAAAGCAGTTAATTCTAAGACATGATATCGATATGGACATGAGTTTAGCAGAGAATATTTCAAAAATAGAATATGATCTATCTCTCACGTCGATATACTTTGTCAGGATTCATGCTAAAAACTACAATGCACTGTCGATTCCGAGCGTCAAAACTATGCAAAAAATAGCATCAAGAGGGCAAGAAATCGGATTTCATTACGAACCTTCCTTTACAAAAGACGAAGATCATGAAAATGCAATCTTAGCGGGAAAAGAGCTTTTAGAGAAGACAACCGGATTGAAAATAAGGTACTACACTCTTCACGAGCCGGCTAGAACCGGGCTGGATATGTCAAAGGTTTTGCCCGAAATGAACAGATCATACGGAGTAAAATTTTATGAGGGATTCAAATATCTGTCAGACAGCAGTGCACGCTGGCGCGAAGGGTGTTTCTCTGAGCATGTAAATCGCTGGGAAAAACTTGTTGTTCTAACTCATCCCTTTTGGTGGTATGAGAATTCTTCTGGGGAAAATTACTAAGATGAAGATTGGTGTTTTTGCGTATAATTTTAAGCATTGGAAAACCCAGGCCGGCCTTTTCAATTTGTGTATGTCCGGAAACAAGCCCAATATTATTTTTGCAGCTGAACCAGTAGAACTAAATTTCTATAGATCAAAAACAAGAACCTCGCCCAGGGATCAATTTTTATGGCATCCCAGAGATATTGCAAAATATTTTGGAATTGATTTCGAAGTTGTTGTTCATAATTCTGACGAGACCGCGAGTCTTGTGAAGAGATATGATCTAGACGTTGGAGTGATTTTGGGTTCCAGAATTCTTAAGCCAGTTGCTTTTAGAGCATTTAAGCTTGGTGTTATTAATATGCACCCTGGGATTCTACCTGAAAATAGAGGGCTGGATAATTTGAAATGGGCAATACTGAAAAATTTGCCCCAGGGTGTAACATGTCATCTAATTGATGAAAAAATTGATAGAGGCTTTCTTTTGTTGCAAAAAGAGATTCAAGTATACAAAGATGATACTTTGGTTGATTTACACTTGAGGATTCAAAACTTAGAACAGAGCATGATGATAGAGTCATTAGAGCTCTTGCAAACCAGAAGAGAAGAATTGACTGTTCTTGAAAAGGGGACATATCATAAGTCAGTTCCAGAAGAAGACGAAAAAGTTTTGTCAACAGCATTTGAAAAATATAAAAACTTGAGAGGTGTTTGATGCCTGCCATTGTCAGAAAAATGTTTGAAGATGAGTTTTGCAAAAGATTTGAAGTGCCAGATGCTATTGCTGTCAATAGCGGTACTAGTGCTCTTATTGCAGCTTTGTGGTCATTGGATCTAAAACCAGGCGACGAGGTCATCACCACACCCTTTACATTCATAGCAACGTCTAACGCCATTTTAGTTTGTGGTGCCACACCTGTTTTTGTTGACATCCATCCAGACAGCAAGTTAATTGATGAAAATAAAATTGAAGATGCAGTAACAGATCGAACTAAAGCAATCGTGCCTGTTCATTTGTATGGTCGTGTTTGCAACATGAAAAAGATCGGGGAGATCGCTACCCGTCATAATCTGTGTGTAATTGAAGATACAGCACAGGCCCTCGGCGCAACATATTCTGAAGATACAGATGCTTCAAAAAACATGAAGCCCAGTATCGAAGGTGATAAATTAGCGGGTACAATTGGAGATGTGGGTTGCTTTAGTTTCTATAAAACAAAAAATTTCTCCACATTCGAAGGTGGGATGGTTGTAATTTCTAAAGGATCTAAAGCAGACGCAAATAAAATTAGAGCAATTTGTGACCAGGGACAAGTAGGTAAGTATAATCATGAGTATGTGGGTTTTAATTTTAGGATGGCAGAGCCTTTGTGTTTAATAGGTTTGGAAAATCTAAAAATACACAAAAAAGCTTGGATGTCAGAACTAGGAATGAGAGATGAGTCTCACGGACATTATCCAAATGTCGTCTATGAGCAACCTTCTTACATCAAGCGTGGCATAATGGGAAACTGTCCAAATGCTGAAAAAGCCGCGGCAGAAATTAGAGAAAATATCAAGAAATGACTGTAGTATCAATACATCAACCCAACTTTATGCCCTGGACCGGATACTTTTCAAAAATAGCTAATTCTGATGTGTTTGTATTTCTAGATGATGTCAAGTGTTCAAAGAATTCTTTTCTAAACAGAAATCGCTTTTCTACAAATGAGTCCTGGTTTTGGTTGGGGATACCAATACCCAAGATCTCTTATGGCAAAGACATAAATGAAGTATTCTTTGAAGGTAAACATCTTACAAAACACATAAAATATTTTGAGATGAGTCATCTAAGAAAAACTAAGGAACCCGAACTCATTCAAGAGATTATTAGCACGTGTAGTCTATTTTCCAAAAAAGACAAAGTTAACATTTCTGATTACAACATCGCGTACGCAAAGATGATGTGTGATTTTTTGAGTATAAAAACACCGATGATCAAAGCATCCGATCTAAAAATTGATAAAAGTAATAAAAAACAGAACCTGATAATGGAGATTGTGAAAAATTTGGGAGGCGACTGCTACCTTTCAGGTAAAGGGGCTTCCGACTATCAAAACAAAGATGATTTTCTAAAAAATGAAATATCTCTAAAATATACTGAGTTTTCTCCGCAGAGACATGATTTTATAGGAGAGCAGTGCATGAGTATCGTTGACTGTTTTTTGAGAGAAAAAAGAGATATAGTTTTGTCTAGATTATAAACCAAAGAGAAAAATAAAAATCGGAGAATTTTTATGATGCTAAAAGAGAAAGTTGAAAAAATTTTAGATAGAAAGATACAAACTGTTTTGCTTGACAGAGAGTATTTACCTGTAAACGCAGGAGAGCGAATTCTTATTACAGGCGCAGATGGTAGTATCGGCAGGGCTTTATCTAGTCGTCTACAAGAATATGACAATATTGTTGTTATGACAACAGATATAGTTGGAGACCACACTTATCTAGATATTACTGATTTTCAAAACACTTTTTCTGTAATCAATAAGTTTAATCCAACAATTATAGTCAATATTGCTGGTGCAAAACATGCACCCTTGGGAGAAAGAGAAATATGGAAGACATTGTCTATTAACACTATAGGGACTATGAATCTTATCGACGCAATGCCTGCAGGTTGTAAACTTACATTGACCTCGACATGCAAAGGTAATAATCCAGAAGTAGTTTATGGAGCATCAAAATTGATTGCTGAGAAAATGACACTAAGCGCAGGAGGAAGTGTTGCTAGGTTTTTTAATGTAATTGAGTCTGTTGGGAATGTTTTTGAAATTTGGGAAAGAGTACCTCTGGACCAGCCCATAAGAGTTGCAAAAAATTGCGAACGACATTTCATCTCAATCGAGGAGTCTGTTGGACTGATAATACATGCGATGACCGCAGAGCCAGGTAGATATATTGTTAATTCACCCACTACACGACGCATGTCAGACGTGGCAGAAGCATTACACCCAAGTCGTGATAAAGTTTTCATGAGACCAAGAATTGGCGATCGGACAAAAGAGTTGTTTAAAGCGTCTTCAGAAGAGATTGAATCTTATAAACTCAATACCTCTATTATAAAACTATCAAATATACACGATTTAGAATAATAGAAAAGTTAAATCAGCAGATCACAAAGATCAGAGGTAAACTTTTCAATTCACATTTTGAGAAAAAATACTACCAATAGTTTGAAGGTGTGAGGTAAAAATTGAAAAAAAGAGTCAAAAGTATAGCAGTAATAGGACAGGGATTTGTGGGAGGTTCACTCACAACTGTTATGTCCGAAAAAGGTGTAAAAGTCTTTTCATACGATAAGGCTGGAAAGGTTGCACCGGGGGGAGTACAACCGGGTAACATAAACGCATCAGTGGATTCTTTGGCAAGTTTTGTTTCTGCATGTGAGAATACAACCAACTTTTCTAACATTTATTTTGTGTGTCTTCCAACTCCTATGAAAAAGTCGGGGGAAGCTGATTTATCTATTGTTGAAAAAGTTCTTTCTGACTTGAATGCAATAGAGGGATCTAAAAATAGGATTGCAGTTGTCAAATCAACTGTGCCTCCCGGTAGTACAGATGGGTGGAATAAAAACCTGGCAGATAAGCTGACTGTGATATTCAATCCTGAGTTTTTGACTGAAGCTAATGCTTTAAATGACATGAGAAATCAAGATAGGATTGTTTTGGGGGGACCACGACCCCAAATAAACAAAGTAAGAAATGTATTCCAGACTGCATTTCCTGATGTTCCCATTATTAAGACTTCTTCAACAACAGCTGAAATGGTAAAATACATCACAAATGTGCATTTAGCTTCAAAAGTTGCTCTGGCAAATGAATTTTATCAAATTTGCCGTGCCCTCGACGAAATGGGTGGAAACGTAGATTATGACAAAGTAATAGAATACGCGACATTTGATAAACGTTTGGGTTCATCTCACTGGAAGGTCCCCGGCCCCATGCCGGCTGATGACACCGGCGATCCAGCATTTGGTTTCGGTGGCTCGTGTTTTGTAAAGGATTTGAATGCACTCATGTTTCAAGCTGAATCTTTAGGTGTGGATCCCAAAGTTATGAAAGGCGTCTGGCAAAAGAATCTCGAAGTCAGACCCCAAAGAGACTGGGAACAGCTAGCAGGAAGAGCAATTTCGGAGGAAAAGTAATGAAAGTTCTTGTGACAGGCGGGTTAGGATTTGTTGGAAGCAATTTAGTAGATTATCTGAGAGACAAAAAAAAATATGAAGTGACTGTTATAGACAATTTATGTTCTGAATCATCTTCGAAGAATTATATGAGAGATGATGTAGAATACTGGATAGATGATGTTAGAAACATGTCTAACATAAAATATGCAAATAAGAAGTTTGATGTCGTCTATCATTTGGCTGCTTTGGCTAGGATACAACCCTCATTTAAAGATCCGGTAAAGTATATGTCAATTGATGTTATGGGAACTACAGAGGTCTGTGAATTTACCAGGCGATCTGGTGCGAGATTAGTTTACGCAGGATCTTCTTCAGCATACGCAGGCCACTTTCTCAATCCCTACGCTTTCGCAAAATATACAGGTGAACAAGTTTGTCGACTTTATCACGAAGTTTACGAAATGAGTACAGTTGTTGCCAGATTTTTCAATGTCTACGGAGCTAGACAACCAACATCCGGCGCATACGCAACAGTTGTGGGAATTTTTGAAAAACAAACCCAAATGGCATCGCCGCTAACAGTGACAGGTGACGGCGAACAAAGACGAGACTTTACCCATATAGATGATATTATTAGTGGGTTTGCCAAACTGGGCGAAAAGGACTGGTCTGGTTTCGACAGTAGTCTAATCTTTAATGTAGGCACTGGAAAGAATTATTCAATAAATGAATTAGCGAAAATGTTCCGCGGAAAAATTGAGTATATCCCGTCTCGGCCGGGTGAAGCTAGAAACACGTTATCAGATAATACTTTGCTTGGAGAGCACACAGACTGGAAAGTTCAAAATGATCTGAATGATTATATCAATGAATTTTTAGAAAAGTGTAAAAATGATCTATAGTATGATACAATAGATACATGGAAAGCTCTAAAAAAAATTTGAAAAATTTGCCAATTCTAAAAAACGGTAAGCCACATGTATCCTATTCTGAAGTAAGCATATACCAACAGTGCCCCTGGCGGCACAAGCTGATGTATATTGATGGACTTACTGAGTTTGAACCTTCACCATACTTGAGTTATGGGACAATCGTCCATGATGCAGTCGAAGGTTTTATAAACGGTAAGTCTATTGACATTGATGTAGTCCATGATAATATTCGTCAAGCATGGAAGAAAGATGGGTTCGATACACCGGAGTTTATTGAAAAACAGACTAAACGCGCCGGATCACAAGGCTGGAAGTATAGGCACGTGAGTCTCTGTGGGTGGCTAGAGTCATCGAAAAACTGTCTAGAACAGTTACCATTGTTTTTAGACAAAGAGTTCCCTGGGTGGAAACCTGTAGCTGCAGAACATCAACTCTATGAAGCTGTAGAGGGAGAAAGCGAAGGGTGTTTCAAGGGATTCATTGACTGTGTGATTGAGTTACCCAATGGAAAACAGGTTGTAATCGACTGGAAGACAGCGGGCGCCCGGGGATGGCACCGTGATAAAAAGAGAGATTTTCTAACACAAGCTCAAATTATTCTATACAAGCACTACTGGATGAAAGTCTCAGAAAAACCGAGCAACAAAATTAAGTCGTGTTTTGTTCTACTGAAAAGAGATTCAAAGCCCGGTAAGTCTATTTCTTTAGTTGAAGTCTCTTCCGGACCTGAAACTATGAACAAGGCAAATAAGCTTGTACAAGGAATGCTCAAGGGAATGAGAACAGGATTTGCAATTAAAAATAGAATGTCTTGTAAATTTTGTGAGTTTGAAAATACTCCCCACTGCACATAGATAATTATTTTAGATCTGGTTTTACTAGTGTAAGTTGTGCCCTAGTATAGATTAGATGCAATTAAATACCGCAAACAACAAAAAGAAAAAAATACTGATGCTTTCTGACCACGCTCTTAGCACTTCGGGTGTGGGTTGTCAAAGCCGTTTTCTAATCCATGGTCTGGTAGAAAAGGGTTGTTGGTCAGTTAGGCAATTTGGGGCCGCAGTAAAACACAATAGTTACGACCCTGTTATCGTAAATCCCGATTTTGTAATCAAACCCATAGATGGCTTTGGAAATCGAGAGTTGCTTCTGCAAACACTAGCTGCAGAACAGCCGGATGTATTGCTTCTCTTTACTGATCCTAGATTTTTCATCTATGTTTGGGAGATGCACGACGAGATTAACAAGATTTGTCCTATTGCATATTGGCATGTATGGGACAATCGTCCTGCGCCTGTGTTCAATAAAGTACTCTATGAGTCAACTGATCTCATTAATTGTCACAGTCATCTCACATATGAGATGGTAAATGAGATAGTCCCAGGTAAAGCTAATTTTGTTCCTCATGCTTTACCAAGTGATGTATTTTTTCCACTCTCCAAAAGCGAAATAAAAAAACAAAAAGCATCGATTTTAGGTCCTGAGCGCTTAGATCATTTTACAGTCTTTTGGGTGAATAGAAATGCTAGAAGAAAAAGACCTGCAGATGTAATTGAATCGTGGTCTAAGTTCATGAAAATGATAAATGCAGAAGGGAGCTCTGATGCCACACTTCTCATGCACACAGACCCAACTGATCAAGAGGGTCCTAACTTACTGGTCTGCACAGAAAACCTAGGCGTGGTTGAAAGTGTCGTCTTTTCGAATCAAAGAATTGAATTTGACAAGATGAACGTTCTGCATAATATCAGTGACTGTTGTTTAAATATTGCATATGCAGAAGGATTCGGTCTTGCAACTCTAGAATCAATGCAAGTGGGTAATCCTGTTATTGCTTTAAAGACAGGGGGATTAACACGTCAGGTCGTTGATCATAGAGACGGATCCGAGAATGGTATTGCCCTAGATGTTGAAATGCAGTCATTGGTGGGCTCTCAGCTTGTTCCATACATCTATGAAGACTACGTAAGTACAGATACTGTAGCAGAAGCTTTATACAAAATGTATAAAATGTCATCTGACGATAGAGAAAAATTAGGTCAAAAGGCCCGCGATTATGTGCAGTCTGAGTTTACATTACAGAAAACAATAGATCTTTGGCATGATTCGCTTTGGGATTTAGTTGAAAACTATAGTAATGATTCAAAGTATCACCTTGAGGAAATAAATTGAAAAGAGTACTAGTTAGAGCCCCCTTAATTTCTCAATCAGGTTACGGTGTCCACGCTAGACAAATTTTTAGATTTTGTGAAGCACAAAAAGACTGGAGTGTTTCGACAGAGATTCTACCCTGGGGAATCACACCCTGGAATGTAAACAGAAACGAAGATGGGGGAATTTACGGAAGAATCATGGATGCCTCCGGAAACGGGGAAAAAAATTATGACATTTCTTTTCAAATACAACTGCCGCACGAGTGGGACAACAATATAGCAAGGTTTAATGTTGGAATCAGTGCAGGTGTTGAGACAACAAAGTGTTCTGACGAGTGGGCAAATTTGCATAGAAATAAAATGGACTTGATAATAATGCCAAGTAAATTTGCCAAGTCTACTTTAGAGAGGGGTTCTAACTCAAAGGAAAATACCCCTATCGTCGTTTTACCAGAAGCATATTTTGAAGAGTTAACCCATGATGCAGAATCAGATCCATTGCAGGAACTAACAACAGAAAAAAATCTTCTTGTTGTGGGTACCCTAACTAGTGACCACCCTTCTCTGGATAGAAAAAATTTAGTCACAAACATTGCCTGGTTTTTGAAAACTTTCAAGACAAAGAATGTAGGTCTAATTGTAAAGACTTCAAAGGGAAGAGACACAGCAATTGATAGAGAGCTTGTTAGAAAAATGATGAAACAAGTTAGAAAATCAATTCTGGGAAATGAAACAACAAAGTGTAAAATCTATCTTCTTCACGGACCAATGACCCGCGAAGAAATGAGAGATCTTTATCAGAGTCCAAAACTTTGTGGGTTGGTAAGTACAACCCGAGGAGAAGGGTTTGGGTTACCTCTTTTAGAAGCAGCTGTTTCTGGTCTTCCTATTGTTGCAACAGACTGGTCAGCCCACACTGAATATTTGACCGGTCCTAGCTTTCTAAGATCTCACTATGACTTAAATACCATTCCAAACGAAAGAATTGATGGTAAGATTTTTGTACAAGGAGCCAAATGGGCAGAAGCTCGAGAGGGAAATTTTTCCCGAAAAATGAAGCAGCTTGTCAATGAGAGCGAAAAATATAAAAGCGCAGCAAAAAACCTATCAGAAAAACTAAGAGAAACCCACAGTTTAGCTAATTTACAGAGTACTTTTGGTGAAATAATTACTGAGTATATCAAGTGATGACAATACTTTGCATAATATTGTCTCTACTTTTATTGGGATCAGTGTACAAAAATATTACATTTGGCATGACAATTCTGAGAATGGAAGATTCAATTGAAGACTGTTTAGATATTATTGATGAAAAATACGAACTAATGTCTGAAGTTCTACAGCGCCCTCTGTTTTTTGACAGTCAGGAAGTAAAGTCTGTAGTAAGAGATATAAAAGCAGTTCGAGGTTCTCTTCATTCTGTCGCACTAACTCTCACGAAAAATATCGAAAAACAAAAAAAAGAGGAATAAAGTGGCAAAGAAAGTGGCAGGTAGAAAAAGAATAAAACGGCGCCCTGGTAAAAAGAGTGTGATGTATTTCACAAAAGAAACAGAGGTGTCTATCATTGCGTTTTTGACGTCTGAAGAAAGAAAAGAGAGGGAGACAGTTTACGGCAAAGAGATTCTTCCTGCCATGAAAAAACTAGTTGAAAGTCTGATATACGTCTATGGATTCAAGTCCCCCTTAATGAACACACAAGAACTCATTGAAGAAGGCTGCTTTTTTCTTTACAAGTCGCTTCATAAGTGGAATCCCGACAAGGGTTCAAAAGCATTTAGCTATTTTAACGTTGTTGCTAAAAATTTCTTGATTAATACTACAAATAGTCATAGAAAAAAATATTTCAAACATGTTTACTTGGACGAAATAACAAGTAGAAAAGGTGATTCTATTTTAAAGCAACAGGTTGCCAAATATATTGAGATGCCTTCAACAGAAGAACTAATAATCAATAGTGAAAGAAGGGCAGAAAATATTGCCAGGGTCAAAAAGATAAGAGAACACCTGACCGACGATAGGGATCTTATAACAATAAGTGCCGTCGAAAAATTATTTGACACAGCACAAGAGCTTGACTTTATTAACAAGCAATCAATATATGTTTATTTGTGTGAAATTTCTGGTCTAGAAAAAAAGCATCTATCGAAGTCTATGAGTAAAATTAGAAAAATTTATGCAAGAATAGTTGTTGAAGAAAAAGGAGCAATGTGATGTTTGAGTTAGCTAAAGAATATTTTAGAAGCTGGATTTCAAAAAGAGAACCGTGGTTTTTTGAAAATAGCAAAGTTCCAGTCTGGCTTTCAAAAGTCGCGCCCATCGAAATAAATGCAGTCAATATTGTCTGTTTTGTATTTTCACGAGGAAAAATGCTAAAAACCACACAGCGCCACGAGACGATACACTACCATCAGCAAATTGAGATGGCTTTTCTTTTTCATTGGGTTGCTTATGCGTATTATTTTCTTAAGGGCTTAGTTGTTTATCGCAACGGAAGAAAGGCATACAGCGAGAATCCATTCGAGAGAGAAGCAAATGACAATCAAAAAAAGCATAAGTATTTATATCGCCGCCCACTTTGGAATTGGGTAAACTATCGATAAAACTGGAGTCCATCATGGGTACATCACATGTAGTGAAAATAGAAAAGCTTCTTGAAACAGATAAAGCAGCTAGCAAAAAAATATCAGAGTTTGAAGAAATTTTATCAAACATGTCTGACTTAGACCAGCGAAAAATGTTTTTGTGGACTGAGATCTATAATAACGCAAAAAATGACAGAGTATGTGCCAGCGCACTTTTTACGCAAGCATTTTCGCAGCTAGGTGTAACCGGTTCTGAGCACATTACTTTGGGTCCTACTTTGGTAAAGTATCTAGAAAGAATGACCAAGGCAAACGATCAACTGCTTTCTCTGGCAGGACTTATTACAAAAGAGATCGAGCAACAAAAATCTCTCAATTCTGAAGATATTTTTGAGCAGATAGAGGGATAAGATGTCAGATCCCATCGCAGAAATGAATTACGGCCGGGAATCCCGGTCTGGCGGAGAAAATGGCTGGGCAGCTGACCTAGACTCAATTCGTGAAGGACGTCTTTTTCACAGAGCACTCGTAATTGAGACACTGTGTGATCCTTCTTTAAGAGATGCCGAAGAAGCATTTCCTGAAACACTTGATGATACATTTGAAATGCTTTATAGACAGGCACCGAGAAATGCAATTATCTGTAGAATAATAACAGATGAGGCCGGCACTTCTGAAATTTCTGATATCATTGCCTTTCCGTTTTTTTCTTCTCATCTTGCAATGCCTGTAAAAGCAGGTGAACAAGTTTGGCTCGTGCGAGAAAGCTTGTTTGGTGATCCTAGGAGGGGAACTCCGTATTGGGTCTGTAGAGTTCCCGAGGACCTTCCCCTGGAGGACGCTAACTTTACTGCTTTTACAAGACAGCCCAGTTTTTATGCGACGGGTTCTGTTGAGGTGGGTCCAGATAGAAAGTTAGATTTTAGCAACACAATAGGACCGGATGTTAACGTCATTGCCGGAGACGCTGGTGCAATAGAAGAAGTGATTTTGTCCTCCATAGAATCATCCCTACAGACTGTTTTTGAGCCTGTTCCTAGACTCACTAAGCGCCCCGGAGACTTAGTTTTGCAGGGGTCAAATAACTCGACGATCACGCTAGGGATGGATAGGGGATTTGACTTCAATGAGAGGCCCGACAAGCGGGAAACTTCTAATTCATCAGTTACACCCGACACAGATTCCGGAATAATTGACATTGTTGCTGGTAGAGGAAGATATTTCGAGCCAGACGATGATGAAATAGCAAAGCCCAGAGGTAAGTCCGAAGCTGGAGGAGAGGTAAATAGTACAAAACCTTTTGTCACAAAGAACACCCTTGACTTTATTGAAACAGATAAAGATCCTGGACAAACTCAAGATAGAAATACAGACGAAGAGAACGGTGATGACGGCGCGCCGGCCGACCCGGGTAATAGTTTAACAAATCCATCTGAGGGTGATCCAGACTTTTTGGTCGATGCATCTAGAATTTATGTGAGCGAAAAAACTGACATTGACAATAAGCTAGGCCTCTCGGAAATAAGAGCTGATGGCTTCGGTGGTCCCTTCGAGCCAGTGGAGTCATCTCCGTGCATAGCAGTAAAATCAGATCACATCAGAATCATTGCAAGAAAAGTCCCTAATCCCGCTGTTGAAGGATTACTACCCACAAAATTTGAATCTGCTGAAGGGACAATTAGAATTGTCAAAGAGGGAGATCCAAAAGATGATCTTGCATGCATCTATATTGAGTCTGACGGGACAATTCAAATTACAGGAAAGAAAATCTTTCTTGGTCGAACCCCAGACGACGATGGTGCGGGTAATGGCCCGGGGGATAAAGAGTCACAACCTTATGTGAAGTATCAAGAACTCGAAGACTTGTGGAAAGATACAATGAAAGAATTAAATAAATTTTGTCAAACTTTGTTATCACATGTGACACCCGGATACGGCGCGCCGAGCCCTCAAATAATACAAGCAGCAACGGACTTAAAGTCTGCAATTGCTTCATCACTAGACCCTGATATCGAAAATGTGAAATCAGAGCGAATCTTTGGAGAATAAAAATGTCCTTAGAATCAGCACTTTCTAATCTAGCTAGCCAAATGGATGCGGCATACACTACAGCAAAAGATGACGGCAGTGCCACCGGTGCTGACACTAATACAGTCATAAACAATTTGGCAAGTGACATCGCCGACGCTATTCACGCTTATATGCTGGAAGCAGAAGTAGAGACTACAGATACTATTAACCCAGGACAAGCAGTAGCACCGGGCGGACCGTCTACTATTTCGCCAGGTACAGGCGCTGGAACAGGACACCTCGCGTGAGTTTCTTATGCCGATAGCAGTTGGAGTTGAAATTCTAAAAATTGATTTAGAAGATGCATACATAAAAGCAAAAGATGACGGTAGCGCAGATGGAGCCGACGCAGGTGAAGTAATTTCAAACTTGGCACAAGACGTAGCTGACTCTGTACACAAGTACATGGAAACTGCTCAAGTCATAACAACACATGATATTGATACAGGGCAGTCTGCAGCATCTGCAATTCCTATAGCATCTGGTCCGGGGGTAGTAGTGTCACCGGGAACTGGAAACGGTCCAGCTGGAACACTATCATTTACTTCAAATGCAGATTTAAAGACAGAAGTTGAAGATGCATACATAAAAGCAAAAGATGACGGTTCAGCTGGTGGAGCAGATCCAGTATTAATAATCACAGATCTTTCAGACGGTATATCACAAGCTGTACATAAGTTTGCACTAACAGGCATTGTTGAAACTGACATCATTGTTGACCCCGGGGCATCTGTAAGTGGTTATTTGGGCCCCCCGCCAGGTTCTGCACCGGTACCGGCATTCACTGTGGCCCCAGGAAATGGAAAAGGCATAGGCAATCTACTCTAAGTGGGTTTAGCTTTTAGATATTTAGTGCCAGGAGCAAGAGACTATGGCACACGCTAAAAAAACTTACGATTTCAAATCAGTTGGACAGCTCCAGTCTAATTTTGAGCTACAACAACAAAATGTTGCTGGACAAATTCCAATTGGTATTCTTACACCTGTAGCATTTAGTTCAACAGGCGGACAGCTTTTTGAAATGTCCCATAAGCTAGAAGATCAAGTAAGGGATAATTTGAAAAATTTACTTAGCACAAATCATGGAGAGCGAATGATGTTAACAGACTTTGGAGCTAATATAAAAGAGCTAGCATATGACATGACGTCAGAAGATGTGGTAACAGAAGCTATTGTTAGAATTTCAACAGCAGTGAAAAAATATATGCCTTTTATTTCTTTGGACACCCTCGAACCTTCTGTCGAAAAAAGTGATGACGGTTCATCAATTATAAGTACAATCAAGGTAGGCTATTCTGTTCCTGCTACGGGTGCCATAAATCAATTTGTCGAAGTTTCTATGGTGGTGACTAGCTAATGGCCTTTCAAATTAAAAAGAAAATCAAAAAAGAGCAAAATCGAACATTCACTTCAAGAGACTTTGAGTCGCTTAGAAGTCAATTATTAGACACAGCTCGAACATACTTTCCTAATAAGATACAGGATTTTTCCGAAGCCTCTGTTGGCGGTCTATTTTTAGATTTTGCTGCCACTGTAGGCGACTCACTTAGTTTCTATCTAGACCATGCATTTCGGGAATTAGATCCACTTCGTGCTGTAGAAACAGACAATATTATCACACATTTAAGAAATTCTGGCGTCGACATCGTCGGTGCAGCTCCGTCTGTTGTGAAGCTCGATTTTACTTTGACTGCTCCTAGAGAGTTAGTAAAAGGCATATACTTGCCCAAAAGAAGTGCAATGCCTATGATACTTGCAGGAACTTCTATTACATCTTTTAGTGGAATAACATTTACAACAACAGAGGATATTGACTTTTCTGAGCAAGACGGGGAAGGGAAGTTTTTAGCAAATTTTACTGTAAAAACTACAAACTCTGACGGAGAACCTAACACGTATTCTGTATCTAGATCTGTAATAGCTGTGTCCGGTCAAGAAAGTACAGAAACTATATCTGTATCTGATGGGTTTGTTCCATTTCGAGAAGTAAATCTTCCTGATAAGTCCATAACAACACTTTTATCAGTAACAGACGCAGATTCAAACACATATTATGAAGTATCTTCTTTAAGTGAAGACACTGTCTTTCTAAAAACGAAAAATCAAACATCTGACGCATCTGATGTTGATGCTTTTATAAGAATAATTGCAGCACCGTATCGCTTTATTACGAGGTATGATCCGACAACCCAGTTAACAACTTTGCGTTTTGGTGGCGGTGATGCAGAGACACTTGATGATGATATTGTTCCGGACCCTAGTGAATTATCATTGAATTTATTTGGAAAACCCACTATTCCTAGATTTAATATTGATCCACAGTCACTCTTACAGACACAAACATTGGGAATTTCTCCAAGAGCGACGTCACTGACAATCAGATACAGATTTGGTGGGGGACTAGAACACAATGTAGCATCTAATTCAATACAGACAATAGCTAATTTATCAATTACATTCCGGCGCAGTCCAACTGCAGCTGATGCACTATCTGTAAGACAGTCAATAACAGTTACAAATCCATCACCTGCATCTGGAGGCGACGTTGCACCAACACTTCAGGAGCTTCAAACTAGAATTACAGCAGCAAGAAAGTCCCAGCGAAGAGTTGTTTCTAGAGAAGATTTATTGGCAAGACTTTACACACTTCCAAGTCAATTTGGAAGAGTTTATAGGGCGTCTATTGTAGATAATCCTGTAAATCCTGGCTCGATACTTCTGTATGTGTTATCCAGAAACTCAGACGGATCTTTAGGTACATCACCAGACTCACTAAAGAAAAATATTAGCACCTATCTAAATGAGCTTAGACTTATAGGCGATGCCGTTGATATTCTAGACGGCAAGGTTGTTAATTTTGCTGTAAAGTACAGTATTTTTGTGGCAGAAAATGCAAACAAGACACAAGTAATAACATCAGTCAATTCTTCAATTGCTAGCATTCTGGACAGAAAATTTTTCAATATTGACCAGCCGATAATAATTGACGATATAACAAACGTAATAATAAATTCAGACTTTGTGATTTCTTTGGTCGACCTTCAAGTTTTTCCAAGAGAGGGACCGATAGAAGATCGAAATTATAACACAACAGTTTTTGATTTCAAACAAAGTCAAACAAAGGGAATGATAATGCCGGACAGAGGGTCTATATTCGAACTCAAATATCCTGAATTTGATATTATTGGAACAGCAGTATAAGGACTTACAAAAATGATAATTGTGTGCACAGCCAGTTCCGACACTTACATCACCAATAAAATAATAGATGGAAATTTTCAAGCCACAGATGCAAATGTAGGCCAAGCGGCAACACTTGATATTTTCAAACTATACAATGAAACTACGCTTAATGGAACATCGTCACAGACAGAGCTGTCTCGAGCATTAGTGAAGTTTGATTTATCACCCATAAACAATCTGACAGGGACAATTTTAGATCTAAAGAGTAGTAACTTTAAAGCTACTATTGAGATGAAAGATATCATGACAGGTCATGGAGTACCCAGAGACTTTACATTGTCGGTTTTTCCATTATCACAATCATTTGATGAGGGGGAAGGTCTAGATACAGGAAAATTTTCTGACATACATGTGTCAAATTTTATAACTTCATCTTACAATGCCGGAAACGTTTTATGGTATGTATCTGGTGCCAATGGCGGAGGGCTTTTGGGTGATGATAATCTAGACTATATAGAATCAGGTACTCTAGACCAACTTCTGGTTAGTTTTGAGAAAAAGCAGACTTTTACACAGGGTACAGAAGACTTATCAATTAACGTAACAAATATAGTCTCAGCAACTGTTGCCGGCCAAATTCCAGACATGGGATTTAGACTAGCCTTTACAGGCTCACAAGAAACTGATTCTAAGACTAGATTTGTTAAGAGGTTTGCATCACGACATGTGTCTAATCCACTTTTAAGACCCAGACTCATCGTAAGATTTGACGATTCTATCGAAGACAATCATCAAAACTTTACATTTGATTCAACGGGCTCGATATTTTTGAATTCTTATGAAAAATCAAAAAGAGCAAATCTTGTAAGTGGCACAAGCCTATCAAAAATATCAGGCAACAACTGTTTTGTTTTAGAGCTTACAAAAGGTCTTTTTAGTTACTCTGTCACTGGAAGCCAGCACACAGCCGGAACCGATTCTGCGGGATCGACAGGCCTGTATTCTGCATCTTTTGCCCTGGCTTCTGTTGACAGTGGTTTGTACACAAAGCGAGATAGCATTTCAAAGCTTCTTCGAGATGAGGGAGAGATAGAATTTACGACATACTGGAAGTCGCTTGACTATACAGTGGCATATCATACTGGAACACTCACTATGAAAGCCCCCGATCGTAGAGCAGGAGAGTTTTCATCTAGAGAACCACAAATAATCATTAAAAATGCAGGAAGATCATATAACAAAGATGATACAGCACGATTCAGCCTTTTTGGGCGTGATTTGGATGCTGAAAACAATCTACCTGTTAAGCAGCCAATAAGCCTCAAATCTGTTATTTTTGATGAAGTATACTATCAAGTTGTCGATAGAATAACAGAAAAAGTAGTTCTTTCGTATGACAAGACAACTAACTCAACAAAGGTCTCGACCGATGCAAACGGTATGTTTTTTGATTTCAAGATGCAAGCACTAATTCCTGGAAGATCATACGCATTTGATTTTTACATTGTTGATAGAGGAATTAGTTATCTCGTTAGAAATAGAGACTCAATTTTTGAGGTGAAATCATAATGCCTATAGGGGTAAACACTAGTGCAGACGAGCTTCTGTTTAAAGCCGGCGTCCGCAGAATACAAAAAAATTCTGCACCGGTGCATAATGTAACGCTTGATGGTGCTGGAGAAATTTTATCGATTTTGTCAAGTACTTTTCGTTATGACTCCCCGGGTGCACCAATAAAAAGCACACAACAACTAAATGTGGACTTTTCTAATTTTTCGCAACATACATTTTTCAATAGTGCAGAAGCAAAAACTCAAAAAGCGTTTGACAGAATAATAAATAAAATGCCTTTTGACGGAAAGAAAACAGAAATTATTACTTTTCTTGACAGCTTGACAGGCTATGAAAAATATGTTCTTGATAATTTTCCCACGCACAAAGGATACCTCTTTTTCTCTGGAACACAAAAAGAAGAAGACCCACAGCGTGGCTTTGCAGCCGAGCTTGGAACATTTTTGAAAATCCATGACTTTAAGGGTGCCGCGTCACCGCAATTATCAAATAATCCAACAGGCGAAGGAGTCCTTGATCCAAAATCTAAACCTTTCACTATTGAGTTTCACTTTTCTCTTCCTGAGATTGTTAATGACAATCAAATAGTTTTGCAAAAAAAGAGCGCTGATGAAGGCATGACACTATTCGTATCAGAGTCATCTTCTACTTCTACCGCAAACTTGACAATGCTTTTAAGGTCGGGTTCTGTATCTTTGTCATCATCTATTGAAGTAACAAAGGGAGAATTTCATCATATAGCAGCTGTCTATAGTGCAAATTCCGAAGATAATAACCGCCCGGGAAGAATTTTATTTTATAGAGATGCAGAGTTAGTTTCTTCATCTTCGCAGTCATTTTTAGAAAATATTGATTTTATGACTTCACCTCTGACTATTGGTAGCGGAACCGAACACTCAATTTCTAATTTTACGATGACGCCAGTCCAGACTCTTTCTGGGGCGATAGATGAGCTTCGTTTTTGGCATAAAGACAGGTCTCAAAAAGATATTAGACATCAAAGATTCACTGAGACATTTGCTGACAATTATTTGAAATTACTGCTAAGATTTAATGAGCCATCAGGAAGCTATGCGAGCACAGGAGCTAGCTTAGCTCTTGACAGTAGTGGTAACGGCCTACACTCAACAATACAAAATTTCTCTATTGCTTTGAGAAATACATCATCGTTTGGGGTGTCTCCGATGCTGCAGGAAACACAAATGACCACTGTTGCTTTGTTTCCATCATACGGAGAAATAACAACCTTAAATTCAAAACTTTTAGCATCAGCATCAGCATATGATTTTAGTAACCCTAACTTGGTAACTCGTCTGATACCCCCACACTATCTAAGAGATGCATCATATTTCGAGGGATTTAGCTCTGAAATCGGATCACTAGACAACCTTCTTCAAACACATATAGACGAACCAGGAGGAGCACTTGTAGGTCAAGCACAAATAATAGCCGGTCTTCTATACACATTTGCGGAAAATTTTGATGAACTCAAAATGTTTATTGATGAGTTTAAGCGGTTATTAAAAGTTGATGTTTTGTCGACTGATACAGTAAGTGACCAATTAATGCCATGGCTATCTAGATACTATGGGATTTCTTTGCCTAATTTGTTCGACGGCGCATCTGCAGAACAATTTCTCGATGGAAAAAATATCAGACTAGATAGGAAAACAACAACATCTTTACAGATAATCCAAAACACGCTCTGGAGAAGAATATTTTCAGATCTACCGTATCTATTTTCAACTAGAGGAACTCATGCAGGATTACGTTCAATACTTTCTAATTTGGGAATATCACCCGACGGACCGATAAGAATTAGAGAATACGGTGGATCAAAAATAAGAAATCTAGGTGACTCATATGTCAGGCGACAAGAGACAGCTGCTATGCTCGATATGAGTGGATCTTTGTCTAATGTCACTACTACAGGACCACATGGAGTTCCTACAAGTAGGCCTTTTTTACAGAGCGTATTTTTGTCTGGATCTAGAATAGAGCCTGGTCTTCCGTACCCTAAAGGCACTTTTGGAAGCGATTCAATTGACGGTCCTATTACCGGAACAAACCACGCGGCGGACGGTCTTTTCACGTCAGGTTCATGGGCGGTTGAGGGAAG
>TARA_R110000824_G_scaffold401015_1_pt1 | contig 38482 bp, 36 predicted proteins | sample TARA_R110000824 | Tara Oceans TARA_R110000824 (sample SAMEA4397747) | marine metagenome | biome: Polar Biome; feature: [MES] marine water layer (ENVO:01000295) within the mesopelagic zone...; material: water (ENVO:00002006), including particulate matter (ENVO:01000060) such...
CCCCCCTCTGACGACCAAAGCACACTGTGTTTTGCAGAGGAATCCCTGAGGGAGGGTCGAAAAATTCGAACGTAGTGAGGATTTTTCGGGGAGGGGCAAGCGTGGAACTGCGGCGCATAATCGGGAACGCGCAATATGCCGTGAACGGAGCACCCCTCCCCAAACGGGCTGCGCCCGTTTGACCCTCCCTCAGGGGGAGGGTGGGAGACTCATTCGCGCCGTGCTCCACGCCCTACCCCCTCACCCCCGCGATCCTGGCCGCTTCGGCAAAGCCGATGCGTGGGGACGAGAGCAGCGGGACCGGCAACGCGCCGCAGAGATCGGCGGCGGGCGCCATCGAGGCCTGCGCCAGCACCAGCACATCGACCTCGCGCGCCGCATCGGCCAGCCGCGCGGCGATGCCGCCGTAATAATCGTCGAGACGGCCCGCGCGGAACGCCGCCCAGACATCGTCGAACAGGAATTCACGGATCTCGACATCGCGCCCTGCCCGCGCCGCCGAATTTTCGATCAGCGCACGGGTGGGCTGAAGCGTCGGCGCCAGCGCCGCGCAGACGCCGATGACGCGGCCGGCGTGCACCGCCGCGTCGGCCATCGGCCGATCAATGCGCATGACCGGGATTTCGGCCTCATGCGCCGCCTCCTCGGCTGCGGGCCCGAGCGTCGAGCAGGTGCAGACGACGACGCGGGCGCCGCCTTCGGCCAGCGCCAGCAGCGCCTCCTGCGTGCGCAAGGAAACGACCGCCGTCAGGCCGCCGGCCTTTTCGGTCGCGCAGAGCAGGTCCTCGCGCACCGCATGGGTGAGCGCGAGGCCCGGCGCAAGTTCATCGCGCAATGCATCGAAAGTGTCGATATGGACGGCAGCCGTGTGCAGAAAGGCGATGGCGGCGCCGTGATGTCGGTGCGATGGAGGCATGATTCAATCTCCCAACAACCAATCGTCATGACCCGCTTTATGCGGGTCATCCACGTCTTCCTTGCTGAGCGAGTCAAAAAGGAAAGACGTGGATGGCCCGGACAAGCCGGGCCATGACGTTTTGATATTTGTGCCGTTCATCTATCCAGTCCTGCATTCATCCCGCACCCCGGCAAAGAAAAAGGCCCTCCGCGATCTTCGCGGAGGGCCCATGTCGTTCGGGCTGATGCGAGATCGCGTCAGTTCTTGTCCTTGTCTACGAGTTTGTTGGCCGAAATCCACGGCATCATCTCGCGCAGACGGGCGCCCACTTCCTCGATCGGATGCGCGGCGGCATGCGCGCGCGTCGCCTTGAAGCTGGTCTGGTTGACCTTGTTCTCGAGCATCCAGTCGCGCGTGAACTTGCCCGACTGAATGTCGTTCAACACGCGCTTCATTTCGGCCTTGGTCTCGGCCGTGATGATGCGCGGACCGGTGACATATTCGCCGTATTCGGCCGTGTTGGAGATCGAGTAGTTCATGTTGGCGATGCCGCCTTCATAGATCAGGTCGACGATCAGCTTCACTTCATGCAGGCATTCGAAATAGGCCATTTCCGGCGCATAGCCGGCTTCGGTCAGGGTTTCGAAACCGGCGCGGATGAGCTCCACCAGACCGCCGCAGAGCACGACCTGCTCGCCGAAAAGATCGGTCTCGCATTCCTCGCGGAACGTCGTCTCGATGATGCCGGCGCGGCCGCCGCCATTGGCCGACGCATAGGAAAGGCCGACGTCGTGGGCGTTGCCGGTCGCGTCCTGGTGGACGGCAATGAGGGACGGCACGCCGCCGCCGCGCTTGTATTCCGAACGCACCGTGTGGCCCGGGCCCTTCGGCGCGACCATCAGCACGTCGATGTCCTTGCGCGGCTCGATCAGGTTGAAATGGATGTTGAGGCCATGCGCGAAGAGAAGCGCCGAACCCGGCTTCATGTTCTCGTGCAGGTCCGCATAATAGATGTCGGCCTGCAACTCGTCCGGCGTCAGCATCATCAGCACGTCGGCCCATTTGGCGGCGTCGGCAACCGTCACCACCTTCAGGCCCTCGCCTTCGGCCTTTTTCGCGGTGGCCGAGCCGGCGCGCAGCGCGACGGCGACTTCCTTGACGCCGCTATCGCGCAGGTTCAGCGCATGGGCATGGCCCTGGCTGCCATAGCCGATGATGGCGACTTTCTTGCCCTTGATCAGATTGACGTCCGCGTCGCGGTCGTAATAAACGCGCATGACTCTCGTCCTTCCTTTAGCTGCCAAATCCATTCCATGCGATAGCAGCGCCGATGGTCCCAATCAGTATATGTAGTCCTGACCACAGCCAATTCGCTCGGACTCGCGTCAGTAACATCTTCGAATGTTCTTTGTGCGCCAAACGCCGCGCTTCCTCGGCGTTCTGCAGTTCGTTTGAAATCATCTCCGAAACCACAGCTCGGTATCGTGAGGCAACATCAACGTGCAAACGACTCCGCTCATAGTGCTTCAAACTCATCAACCAACCGTAGAGGTTGACAATTACGATGAACAAACCAACCGCAAACGAGGCTGACGACGGCAGGTTGGATTTTTCAAAGTCTGAAGCAACGAATGCGAGCATCGCCGCCGAAATCACGACGACAACATTCGTCGCCTGCGATCTCATATTCTCGTGATGACGGGCGTGCTCTATCTGCCCCTCATAAAGCCTTAGCCAACCTTCCAATCTCTCCGCCGACGAGGGCGTTTCCATTCTCTAATCCCCTGAGGGGTGTTGTCACATCGCTTCGGGGCCGCGGGCGATCGCCACCACGCCGGTCCGCGACACATCCACAAGGCCCAAGGGCCTCATCAATCCGATAAAGGCGTCGATCTTCGACGGCGCGCCCGTCACCTCGAAGATGAAAGAGGTGTGGGTGGTGTCGATGACGCGGGCGCGGAAGGCATCGGCCAGCCGCAGCGCCTCGACGCGGCGCTCGCCGGTGCCGGCGACCTTGACCAGCGCCATTTCGCGCTCGACCGAATTGGCCTCGACGGTGAGGTCCATCACGCGGTGAACCGGCACCAGCCGGTCGAGCTGCGCCTTGATCTGTTCGATGACCATCGGCGTGCCGGCCGTGACGATGGTGATGCGCGAGGTGTGCTCGGCCTGGTCGACCTCAGCCACCGTCAGGCTTTCGATATTGTAGCCCCGGCCCGAAAACAGCCCGATGACGCGCGCCAGCACCCCCGCCTCGTTGTCCACGAGGACGGCGATGGTGTGCCGTTCGATGGTCTCGTCCTTCTTCATGCGCGTCTCTGTATTGTGTATGGCCCCGTTGGGGAAGCTTATTCTGGCCGGAATCCCCGTCAGACCAGCATTTTTCCCTCTTCCGAGACGCTGGCGGCCTCCGGATCGTCGCCCAGGATCATCTCGTTATGGGCCGCGCCCGAGGGGATCATCGGGTAGCAGTTCTCGAACTTGTCGACCATGCAGTCGAAAACGACCGGGCCCGGCACGTCGATCATCCGCTTGATGGCGTCGTCGAGCTCGGCCGGTTTCGAGGCCCGGATGCCGGTCGCGCCATAGGCCTCGGCCAGCTTGACGAAATCGGGCAGCGAGTCCGAATAGGAATGCGAATAGCGGCCCTCATGCAGCAGCTCCTGCCACTGCCGGACCATGCCCATGTACTCGTTGTTCAGGATGAAGATCTTGACCGGCAACATGAACTGCACCGCCGTCGAGAGTTCCTGGATGCACATCTGGATCGAGGCCTCGCCGGCAATGTCGATGACCAGCGCATCCGGGTGTGCGATCTGGACGCCGATGGCAGCCGGAAAACCATAGCCCATCGTGCCGAGGCCGCCCGACGTCATCCAGCGATTGGGCTGCTCGAAGGGGAAGTGCTGTGCCGCCCACATCTGGTGCTGGCCGACTTCGGTCGTGATGTAGGTTTCGCGATGCTTTGTCAGCTCGTAGAGGCGCTGGATCGCCTGTTGCGGCTTGATGATCTCGTCATTGGTCTTGAAGCTGAGCGACTTGCGCGCGCGCCATTCCTCGATCTGCTGCCACCACTGGCCGAGCGCCTCCTTGTCGGGCCGGCGCGCCTTCGACTTCCAGATGCGCAGCATGTCTTCGAGCACATGGGCGCAATCGCCGATGATGCCGATATCGACACGGACATTCTTGTTGATCGACGAGGCGTCGATATCGACATGGATCTTCTTCGAGTTGGGCGCAAAGGCATCGAGACGTCCGGTGACGCGGTCGTCGAAGCGCGCGCCGATATTGATCAGCACGTCGCAGTCATGCATCGCATTGTTGGCCTCGAAGGTGCCGTGCATGCCGAGCATGCCGAGCCACTGCTTGTCGGAGGCCGGATAGGCGCCGAGCCCCATCAGCGTCGAGGTGATCGGATAGCCGGTCAGGCGCACGAATTCGCGCAGCAGCTGGCTGGCGACCGTGCCCGAATTGATGACACCGCCGCCGGTATAGAAGACGGGCTTCTTCGCATTGGCGATCAGGTCGACCGCCTGCTTGATCTTCTCGATATCGCCCTTGACCTTCGGACGATAGGTGCGGTGAACGACATTCTGCGGACCGGCATATTCGGCCTTCTGAAACTGGACGTCCTTCGGGATGTCGATGACGACCGGGCCCGGACGGCCATGCGTGGCGACATAGAAGGCCTCGTGCATGACGCGCGTCAGCTCCTGCGGCGACTTCACCAGCCAGTTGTGCTTGGTGCAGTGGCGCGTGATGCCGACCGTGTCGCATTCCTGGAAGGCGTCGGAGCCGATCAGATGCGTCGCGACCTGACCTGTCAGGCAGACCAGCGGGATCGAATCCATCAAGGCATCCGTCAGCCCGGTGACGGCATTGGTGGCGCCGGGACCGGAGGTGACGAGGACGACGCCGGGCTTGCCGGTCGAGCGCGCATAGCCTTCGGCGGCATGAACCGCGCCCTGCTCGTGGCGGACCAGGATGTGGCGGATCTTGTTCTGCTGGAACAGCGCGTCGTAGATCGGCAGCACGGCACCGCCGGGATAGCCGAAAATCGTGTCCACGCCCTGATCGACCAGCGCCTTGATGACGATTTCCGCGCCTGTCAGTTCCTGAGCCGCCATGACCCGTCTCTCCGTTCTCTGAAACGTCATGGCCCGCTTTATGCGGGCCATCCACGTCTTCCCTTCCTTGCCGCCAAGACGTGGATGGCCCGGACGAGCCGGGCCATGACGGACGGAAGGGGTCTAAAAGCGCGGGCAACCTAACCGCGCCTCAGGACCGGGTCAACCCCAAATCGTCAATAAATGAAAAGATTTTTGCTTTAACGCTTTCCGAATCTTGCGTGAAAAATGACTTCCACGCAATCATCTGAGTGCGCATCCAGGTTTCCTGCCGCTTGGCATAGGCCCGGGTTTCGGCCTGTCCGGCCGCAACGGCCGCCTCAAGCGTCGTCTCGCCCGCAAGGTGCCGGATCAACGGCCGGAGCCCCAGCACCTTCATGGCCGGCAGCGCCGGATCGAGATCGCGCGCGGCCATGGCGGCGGCCTCCGCAAGTGCGCCCTCTTCCACCATGCGCGCGAAGCGCGCGTCGCAGCGCGCCCGGAGCCAGTCGCGATCGGGCATCAGCACGATTTTGGCGAAGCGCCCGGCGATCAGCGGCACCGGCGGCACCTGCTGCCATTCGCTCAAGCGACGGCCGGTGGCGCGCGCGACCTCGATGCCCCGGGCGATGCGCTGACGGTCGGCGGGACGGATCATCGCGGCCAGCGCCGGATCGGCTTCGGCGAGCAGTGCATGCGCCCCCTCGCCCGCCGCCGCGACCTCATCCCGCACCGCCTGGCGAAGTTCGGGCGGGATCGCCGGGATCGGCGCCAGCCCCTCGACCAGCGCCCGGAAATAGAGCCCCGTGCCGCCGACAACGATCGGCACGCGGCCGCGGCCGGCGATCGCGGCCATGATTTCGGCCGCGCGGACCGCCCAGCGTCCGGCCGAGAGCGGTTCGTCGGCGCCCTGAACGCCATAAAGATGGTGGGAGAAAAGCGCCTCCTCGGCGGCGGAGGGCCGCGCCGTCAGCACCCGCATTTCGCGGTAGAGCTGCATCGAATCGGCATTGACGATCTCGGCCCCCAGCCTCTCGGCCAGCCGCAGCGCCAGCGCGGACTTGCCGCTGGCGGTCGGCCCTGCAATAAGGACGGCGCGATCGACTTCGAGACTCAAGAGACGGGTTCCTTTCCGGTTTTTGCGATGAAATACGTCCTGACCCTGATAGGCAACAAGGAGACGCCGCTGGCAAGCGCCCATCTGGAGGCCGCGCTCGGCCTGCTGCCCGCGCCGGCCGCGCCGGACTGGCTGGCCGACGGCGTTGCCTGCGACATCGCCTTCGAAACGCCGAACGTCCATGCCGCCGAGGTGGCGCTGCGCAACCGGCTTGCCGGCGCCAGGATCGATCTTTCGGTGCAGGCCGCCGAAGGCCGGCGCAAGAAGCTGCTGGTCGCCGACATGGATTCAACCATCATCCAGCAGGAATGCATCGACGAGCTGGCCGCCGAACTCGGGATCAAGCCGCAGATCGCCGCCATCACCGAACGCGCCATGAAGGGCGAGATCGAATTCGAGCCGGCGCTGCGGGAGCGCGTGGCCCTGCTGAAGGGGCTCGAGATCGCGGCGCTCGAAAAGGTCTATCGCACCCGCATCGCCGAAACGCCGGGCGGGCGGATTCTGACCGCCACCATGCGCGCCCATGGCGCGACCTGCGCACTTGTGTCGGGCGGCTTCAGCTTTTTCACCGCGCGCGTGGCCGATGCCGTCGGCTTCGACGTCAACCAGGCCAATGAACTGCTGTTCGAGAACGGCCGGCTGACCGGCGCGGTGCAGGAACCGATCCTCGGCCGTCAGGCCAAGATCGAGGCGCTGGTGCGCCTGCGCGGCGAAATGAACCTCGCAAACCACGAAACCATGGCGGTCGGCGACGGTGCCAACGATCTCGGCATGATCGGCGAGGCCGGGCTCGGCGTCGCCTTTCACGCCAAGCCGGTGGTGGCCGACGCAGCCGATGCGCGCATCGATCATGGCGACCTGACGGCGCTGCTCTATCTGCAGGGCTACCGCCAGACCGAGATCCGGCAGGGCTGAGACCGGCCTAGAGCCCGCCGAGCCGCAGCGCGACGAAGCGCAGATCGCCGCCGCTCGACAGGCGCAGCAGCACCGTGTTGCGCCCGGCCTTTTCCTCCGCCGCGACGATCCGCTCGACATCGGCCGGCGTTGCCACATCGCGCTGTGCGATCTGCACGATGACGTCGCCGGGGCGGACGCCCTTTTCGGCCGCACCGCTCAGCGGATCGACATCGGTGACCAGCACGCCCCGGGTCTCGGGATCGATATCGAAGCCCTCGCGCGTGGTGGCGGTGAGTTCGGCCAGGCTGAGGCCGAGCACCACCATGCGGGCAGGCGCCGGCGCGGTATCGGCCGGCGGCGCGGCCGCTGCGGCCTCGCTCTCGTCGAGCCGCGCCACCGTGACCTTGACGCCGATGGTGCGGCCGCCGCGATAGATTTCGACATCGACCGTCCGGCCGATTCCGGTTTCGGCGACGATGCGCGGCAGGTCGCGCATGGCCGCAATGTTGCGCCCGTCGAAGCTGAGCACGATATCGCCGGGCTCGATGCCGGCCGCCGCCGCGGGGCCGTCATCGCTGAGGCCGGCGATCAGGGCGCCGCGCGCCGGCGCAAGACCCAGACTGTCGGCGATTTCGGGCGTCACGGTCTGGATGCGCACGCCGATCCAGCCGCGCCGCGTCTCGCCATGTTCGAGAATCTGTTCGACGATCGGCCGCACCGTCGAGGTCGGCACCGCAAAGCCGATGCCGACGGAAGCGCCCGAGGGCGAAATGATCGCCGAATTGACGCCGACGACGCGGCCCTGCATGTCGAACAGCGGACCGCCGGAATTGCCGCGGTTGATCGAGGCGTCGGTCTGGATGAAATCGTCGTAATTGCCGGCGTGAATGTCGCGGTTGAGCGCCGAGATGATGCCGGCCGTCACCGTGCCGCCGAGGCCGAAGGGATTGCCGATCGCGATCACCCAGTCGCCGACCCGCGCCCTGGAGCTGTCGCCGAGTTCGACATGCGGCAGCGGCGTCTGGCTCTCGACCTTCAGCACCGCGATGTCGGTCTTCGGGTCGCGGCCGGTCAGCGTCGCCGGCAGCGTGGTCCCGTCCATGAAGACGACCTCGATCCGGTCAGCGCCGTCGATGACGTGATTGTTGGTGATGATGACGCCGGCGGGATCGATCACGAAACCCGAGCCCAGCGACTGCACGCGCTGCGGGCGCTGGCCCTGCTGCTCCATGAAATCCTTGAAGAAGTCGTTGAGCGGCGAATCCTCCGGTACGCCCGGAATGGCCTGTCTTTCGCTGCCCAGCACCTGCGAGGTCGAGATGTTGACGACGGCCGGCGACAGGCGCTCGGCCAGGTCGGCGAAACTGTCGGGTGCGCCTTGCGCCTGCGCCGTGGCCGCGAAGACGGTCAGAAACGCCGCGGCGAGGCTGATAACGACGCCGCGCCGCGCCTGCCCGATCCTGCCTGTCCTCATCGAAACGCCACTCCCTCGGCCGGTTGGCCGCATTCGCACGAAGCGGCACCGGCCTTATTGTGCGGCGGATTATGGACGAATTGAGGCGCCCTCAGCCGCGCACCAGCCAGACGATGAAGACCCCGATGGCCAGCGCGAGCAACCCGGCCATCCGCAGCGCCTGTTCGGGCTGCACGGAAAGCGCCGCCAGCGCCCGGCGCATCGGCCCCGGAAAGGCCGCATAGGCAAGCCCCTCCAGCGCGATCGCGAGCCCCAGCGCCGTGACGAGATCGGTCCAGACCACGGCTCAGCGCCGGACCCGACCGGCCTCCGCACCGAAATAGCGGAAGAACTCGCCCTCCGGCGTCACGATCATCGTCGTGTTCTCGCCCTTGAGGCCTTCGCGATAGGCCTGCATTGAACGGTAGAAGGCGAAGAACTCGGCATCGCGCGAATAGGCCTCGGCATAGATGTTGTTGCGCGTCGCATCGCCCTCGCCGCGGGCGAGCTGGCCGTCGCGCTCGGCCTCGGCGATGATGACGGTCGCCTCGCGATCGGCGCGGGCCCGGATGCGCTGGGCCTCTTCATTGCCCTGGGCGCGGATTTCGGCCGCTTCACGCTCGCGTTCGGTCTGCATGCGCTGATAGATCGCCATGCTGTTCTGTTCCGGCAGGTCGGCGCGGCGGATGCGGACATCGACCACCTCGATGCCGAATTGCTGCGTGGCGCTGTTGAAGGCATTCTGGATGTTGCGCATCAGGCCGGCACGGTTGTCGCGCACCAGCTCTTCCAGCGTGTGATCGCCGAGCACGTTGCGGAGCGACGAGATGAAGTTCGGCTGCAGTCGCTGCGTCACGTTGCGCGGATCGCCGACCGACTGGTAGAAACGCAGCGAATCGACGATGCGGTAGCGCGCAAAGGCATCGACCACCAGACGCTTGCGGTCCTTGGCGATGATTTCCTCGGCCGGCGAGTCGAGATTGAGAATGCGCTTGTCGATATAGACGACATTCTGGATGACCGGCAGCTTCCAGTGCAGGCCGGGTTCGGTGATCACCTGACGCGGATCGCCGAACTGCAGCACGATCGCCTGCTGGGTCATGCTGACCGTGAAGGCGGAGAGATAGAGCACGACCGCGATGACAAGCGCGGTGATGCCCGCCCCGATGGCGATGGACCGGTTCATCGGTTGCCTCCCGTCGTCGTACCCGAGGCCGCGGCGGGTGCCGCCGGCTTCAGCTCATTGAGCGGCAGATAGGGCAGCACGCTTTGCGCGCCCTGCGCCCCGTCCATCAACACCTTGTTCATGCCACCGAGCACTTCCTGCATGGTTTCGATATAGATGCGGCGGCGCGTGACATCCGTCGCCTTGCGGTATTCCTCGTAGATCGAGACGAAACGGCCGGCCTCACCCTGCGCTTCGGCAACGATCTGCTCGCGATAGGCTTCGGCCGCCTGCGTGATCTGCGCCGCGTCGCCGCGGGCGCGCGGGATGACCGTGTTGGCATAGGTCTCGGCCTGGTTGCGCAACCGCTCCTGGTCGGCGCGGGCGGCCTGCACATCGCGGAACGCGTCCAGCACCTGGGCCGGCGGATCGACTTTCTGCAGCCGGACTTCGGTGATCTCGATGCCGGCGCCATAGCTGTCGAGCGTCGTCTGGAGACCGGCGCGCACCTGGTCCTGCACCTCGCGGCGCCCGGTCGTCTGCAGCACTTCGATCTTCGACTGGCCCACGGCCTCGCGCATCATGCTCTCGGCAACTGCCTTTACCGCCCGGTCGGGATCCTCGACGTTGAAGAGGAAGGAATGCGCGCTGTTGATTCGCCACTGCACCGAAAAGCCGATATCGACGATGTTCTCGTCGCCCGTCAGCATCAGGCTCTCTTCAGGCACGGCAATGGCCGAACTGCCGGCGGTGCGGATGCCGATATCGACGGTGGTGATGTTGGTGACCGCCGGCGTGTAGACCGTTTCGATCGGGAACGGGAATTTCATGTGCAGGCCGGGCTCGACCGTTCGCGCCAGCTTGCCGAAACGCAGCACAATGCCCTGTTCGTTGACATTGACGCGAAAGAACGAGCTATAGGCGATCAGGCCGAGAATGATCAGGCCGATCAGGAAGAACGGCCCGGAACCACCGCCCGTTCTGACGCCCGTGCCGCCGCTGCCGCCACCGCCGCCCGGGAATATCTGCCGGATCTTCTCCTGCGCGCGGCGGATCAACTCATCGAGATCGGGCGGCTGATTGCCACCGCCGGAAGGCCCCTGCCCCCACGGACCGCGATTGTTGCCGCCGCCACCGCCGCCGCCCTGCCAGCCGCCGCCGCCGTTCTGATTGCTCCAGGGCATCGATAATCCTTCGATTGCGTCGTGAGAGACGGTTGGAAACGTTCGTACCGGGGTTTATATGACAGTCACCATGCACACGCAACGCGAACCGGACGCGATGCAGCCGGAAACCGTCGGTTCTCGCCCATTCACCGCCACGCAGTTCGATATCCGTCAGATACAGGCCATTCAGACATGAGCAGCGTTACCCGAGACGACGTCACCGCCGCATTGTCAGCCGTCATGGACGACGAGACGGGCAAGGATGTCGTCACCGCCGGTATCCTGCAGGGCCTGGTGGTCCGCGAGGGCCATGTCGGCTTCTCGCTCGAAGTCGATCCGGCCAAGGGCGCGGCCAAGGAACCGCTGCGCAAGGCCTGCGAAGCGGCCGTCAGGCAAGTGCCGGGCGTCTTGAGTGTGACAGCGGTGCTGACGGCGCATCGCGGCGATGCGGGTGCGCCGCGTCCGGCACATGGCCATGCGCATGACGACCGCAAGCAACAGCCGCGCACGGCGCAGCAGGGTCCGCTGCGTATCCCGGGTGTCAGGGCGATCGTCGCGGTAGCCAGCGGCAAGGGCGGCGTCGGCAAGTCGACGGTCGCGATCAATCTCGCCTTGGCGTTGTCGAAACTCGGCCGCCGCGTCGGCCTGCTCGACGCTGATATCTACGGCCCTTCGATCCCCCGCATGATGGGCATCAGCGGCAAGCCCGACACGCGCGATGGCAAGAAGCTGCTGCCGATGGAGAAATTCGGCCTGAAAACCATGTCGATCGGCTATCTCGTCGCCGAGGACACGCCGATGATCTGGCGCGGCCCGATGGTGCAATCGGCACTGACTCAGATGATGATGGATGTCGAATGGGGCGAACTCGACGTGCTGATCGTCGACATGCCGCCCGGCACCGGAGACGCCCAGCTGACCATGGCGCAGCGTGTGCCGCTGACCGGCGCCGTTGTCGTTTCGACGCCGCAGGAGATCGCCCTGATCGACGCGCGCAAGGGCTATGCGATGTTCGAGAAGACGCATGTGCCGGTCTTCGGCATCGTCGAGAACATGGCCTATTTCATCAGCCCGGGATCGGGCGAGAAATCCTACATCTTCGGTGAAGGCGGCGCCCGGCGCATGGCCGAGAAACTCGGCTGCGACTTTCTCGGCGAGGTGCCGCTTCACATGACGATCCGCGAAACATCCGACAGGGGCGAGCCTGTGGTCGCCACCGCACCCGACAGCGCAGAAGCGAAGCCCTTCATCGATATCGCCGCCCGCGTCGCGGCCCATATCGATCGCGCACTTGCCGATACGGCCCGGAAAGCACCGGTGATTTCGGTCGAGGACTGAAACGAAAATGGCCGGCCCCTTGCGGCGCCGGCCATTCCGTTGGATCGCTTGTCGGCCTAGCGGCCCGCGACCAGCGTCGCGGTTTCGGTCGTGCCGTCGGGCGCCGTCAGTTCCCAAGTCTCGCCGATATCGCGCGACTGTGCGGCCACGCAATAGGGCTCGTCACCACCGAGGAAACAGGCCGTGTCGCCGTCGATCTCGTAGGTGCCTTCCGCCGTGCTGCCGTCCGGCAGTTTCTGCGAATAGGCACCGCCCGCATCGATGAAGACCGAGCGCTCGCCGGCCGCGCCGACGACCTTGACGGTATTGCCGTAGAAATTGGCAAACGGATCGGCTAGCGCCGCTCCGCTGAACGCAAACAACGCAACGAGTACACTTACAAATAGGCGCATCTTGTCCTCCCTGAATTCAGATCGCCGTGTACCCCAAAGGCGGCGCATGTTTGCACGGCCCTTGGCATGCGGAAAGACATGTTCCGGAACCGGAACATGTCTTTCCGTCATTCCATATCTACTTGTTGAGAAAGTTGAGCGGCAGACCGGCCACGGGCCAGTCCATCGACACGAGCCTTCCACTCGACGACAGCGTGATATAGGCCGTCTTCAGATCCTTGCCCCCGAAACAGATATTGGTGGTGATGAAGTCGTCGGTCGGCGTATGCGTGACCTTCGATCCGTCGGGTGAAATGGTGGTTATGCCCGCATTGAAAATCGTCGCCACACAGATATTGCCTTCTGCATCGACCGCCAGACTGTCGAAGAAGCAGAGTTGCGGCCCCGAGGCCACGAACCGGCCCGGCAGCGGCCCCGGCTGCGGCACAACCTCGCCCGGCGCCTTGATATCGAACGCCCAGAGCCGGCCGGGAATCGTGTCCGCGACATAGACCGTCTTCTCGTCGGGCGACAGGCCGACACCGTTCGGCGAGGTGATCGGGAAAACGACTTCCTTGATCATCGATCCGTCGATCTTCGCATAATAGAGTCCACCGCGATCCTGCGTGCGGCCGCGACCCTTGCCGAGATCGGTGAACCAGAAGCCGCCTTCGCGGTCGAAAACGATGTCGTTGGGGCCGTTAAGCGGGATGCCGTTGCATTCCTTGTAGAGAACCTTGAATGCACCGGTCTTCATATCGACGCGCTCGATGCGTCCGCCGGAATAGTCCGCAGGCGCATCGCCCGGCACCAGCCGGCCGTCGACCTCGTGAAACTCGAAACCGCCATCGTTGCAGACGTAGCAGGCGCCGTCGGGTCCGATCGCCGCACCGTTCGGCCCGCCGCCAAGCTCGGCAATGACCTCGACCTTGCCGGCGGCCGTAACCCGCGTCAGCGTGCCGCGCGCGATCTCGACCAGCACAATGCTGCCATCCGGCATGGCAATCGGGCCTTCCGGAAATCGCAATCCCTCGGCGATGAGTTTCATCGCGGTCATGAATATCCTCCCTGATGTTCCGTCTGATGCGGATTTCTTGTGGACGGCATTCTGGCAACGCAATGCGTGTTCCGCAATGGCAGGAAGCAGAAAAGCCCTGAATTCAGTCAAGCCTCTCGCGCTGAAACGCCAGATGGTCGCCAATGAACGTCTGGATGAAATAGTAGGAATGATCATGGTCGGGCTGACGCCGCAGCGTCAGCTTCTGATTTGCGGTAGCGCATGCCGCTTCGAACAGTTCCGGCTTCAGTTCCTTCTCGAGAAAATCGTCGGCGAGGCCCTGATCGATCAGGATATCGTCATAGCGCCCCAGCCCCGCCCCGCTTTCCATCAGCAGCGACGCATCATGCGCGGCCCATTGCGCGCGATCCGGGCCGAGATAGGCGCTGAACGCCTTCTCGCCCCAGGGACAACGCGTCGGCGACACGATCGGCGCGAAGGCCGAGATCGAGCGAAAGATATCCGGATGCTTCAACGCAAGCGTCAGGGCTCCGTGTCCGCCCATCGAATGACCGCAAATCCCCTGCCGCGCCGGATCGATCAGGAAGTTTTCGCACAGCACGGTTTGCAGATCGCGGACGATGTAGCTCTCCATGCTGAAATGCGGCGCCCAGGGCGCTTCCGTCGCGTCGATATAGAAGCCGGCGCCCTGGCCGAGATCGTAAGCCGCATCGTCGGCGACGCCAGCGCCCCGCGGGCTGGTGTCGGGCGCGGCGACCGCCAGTCCGAGCTTCGAAGCATGCGCATAGGCGCCGGCCTTCACGGTGAAGTTCTCTTCTGTGCAGGTGAGGCCCGCAAGAAAGATCACCGCCGGAAAGGGCCCCTTCCCGTCCGGCACATAGACCGAAAAGCGCATCGGCGTGCCCGTCGCCGCCGAGACATGACGATAGATGCCGAGCGTGCCGGCAAAACAGCGATGCGTTTCGAGCGTCTCGAGGGCCATCAATAAACCACGACGGAGCGGATCGACTTGCCTTCATGCATCAGGTCGAAGCCCTTGTTGATGTCTTCGAGCGGCATCGTGTGGGTGACGAGATTGTCGATATCGATCTTGCCGTCCATGTACCAGTCGACGATGCGCGGCACATCGGTGCGCCCGCGCGCGCCGCCAAATGCCGTGCCCTTCCAGACGCGGCCCGTGACGAGCTGGAACGGCCGTGTCGAGATTTCCTGTCCGGCGCCGGCAACGCCGATGATGATGCTCTCGCCCCAGCCGCGATGGCAGCATTCGAGCGCCTGCCGCATCGTGTTGACATTGCCGATGCATTCGAAGCTGTAATCGGCGCCGCCGCCGGTCAGTTCGACGATATGCCCGACAATGTCGCCCTTGATCTCCTTCGGATTGACGAAATGCGTCATGCCGAACTGCCGCGCCAACGCCTCGCGCTCGGGATTGATGTCGACGCCGACGATCATGTTGGCACCCACCATCCGCGCGCCTTGAATGACGTTGAGGCCGATGCCGCCAAGGCCGAACACAACGACATTGGCGCCCGCCTCGACCTTCGCCGTGAAGATCACCGCGCCGATGCCGGTCGTCACGCCGCAGCCGATGTAGCAGATCTTGTCGAAAGGTGCGTCCTTGCGAACCTTGGCGAGCGCGATTTCGGGCAGCACCGTGTAGTTGGCGAAGGTCGAGCAACCCATGTAGTGCAGCACCGGCTTGCCCTTGTACGAAAAACGGCTGGTGCCGTCCGGCATCACGCCCTTGCCCTGCGTCGCGCGGATCGAGGTGCAGAGATTGGTCTTGTGGCTGGTGCAGCTCTTGCACTCGCGGCATTCGGGCGTGTAGAGCGGGATCACATGGTCGCCGACGGCGAGCGACCTGACGCCCGGGCCGACCTCGACGACGACGCCGGCACCCTCATGGCCGAGGATCGCCGGAAAGGCGCCTTCGGGATCTTCGCCCGACAGCGTGAAGGCATCGGTGTGGCAGATGCCTGTGGCCTTCACCTCGACAAGGACCTCGCCCGCCTTCGGCCCGTCAAGCTGCACCATTTCGATTTCGAGAGGGCGTCCCGCCTCGAATGCCACCGCCGCACGCACATCCATCTGTCGTCTCCGTTGGAAAGTCTGCTTGTGAATTGCAGAGCGACATTGTGAGCCGGCCAGCCCGATGACGCAATCGCTCAGGCCCGCTCCAGCACGACGAAGGAATAATCCGCACTGTCCTTCTCGCCCGCCTTGTGGCGCTCGCGCGAAACCTCGCGCCATTGCCGCCGGTCAAAGGCGGGGAAATCGACATCGCCCTCGGGCTGCGCATGCACCTCGGTAATGTAGAGCCGGTCGGCATGGTCGAACATCTCGGCATAAAGCTGCGCACCGCCGATCACCATGATTTCGTCGACACCCGCCTCCGCGGCGAGCGCCCGCCCGCGCGCAAGTGCTGCCGTCGCAGATGTCGCCACTTCCGCGCCTGCCGCCGCATAGCCCGCGTCACGCGTCACGACAATGTTCGGGCGGCCGGGCAATGGCTTCTTCGGCAGCGATTCCCATGTCTTGCGGCCCATGATGACAGGCTTGCCCATCGTCACGCGTTTGAAAAACGCCATGTCGCTCGAAAGTTTCCAGGGCAGGTCATTGTCGCGGCCAATCACACCATTGTCGGCGATGGCGACGACGAAGCTGACATGAACGTCCATCACGCCACTCCGCTCTCAAAAAGCGCCGAGAAACCCGGTGTGCGCAGCGCTTCCGGATCGAGCGGCCGGAGGCTGACCAGAATGGCAAACATCGCGAAGGCGGCGAGCAGCAGCACGGCAAGCGTCAGTGCGAAAAGCAGAAAGCGTTGGCGCGTGCGCATCAGACAGCGACAGGCGCCGCGATATGCGGATGCGCCTCATAGCCTTCGAGCCGAAAATCGTCATAGGTGAAATCGAAAAGGCTCGTCACATCCGGATTGATGTGCATGACGGGCAGATTCTTCGGCTCTCGGAGAAGCTGTTTCTCGGCCTGCTCCAGATGATTTAGATAGAGATGCGCGTCGCCGAATGTGTGGATGAATTCGCCGGGCTTCAGGCCCGTCACCTGCGCCACCATCATTGTCAGCAGCGCATAGGAGGCGATGTTGAACGGTACACCAAGAAAGATGTCGGCCGAGCGCTGGTAGAGCTGACAGGAGAGCTTGCCGTCCGCGACATAGAACTGGAACAGGCAATGGCAGGGCGGCAGCGCCATGTGGTCGACATCGGCGACGTTCCAGGCCGAAACGATCAGCCGCCGCGAATCCGGATTGCTGCGTATCTGCTCCAGAAGATTCCTGATCTGGTCAATCTTCGTGCCGTCCGGCGCCGGCCAGGAGCGCCACTGATGTCCGTAGACGGGGCCGAGATCCCCATTCGCGTCTGCCCAGTCGTCCCAGATGCTGACGCCATTGGCTTTCAGATAGGCGATGTTGGTGTCGCCGGCGAGAAACCAGAGCAGCTCATGAACGATCGATTTCAGATGCAGCTTCTTGGTTGTCACCAGCGGAAAACCTTGCGCCAGGTCGAAGCGCATCTGATGGCCGAATATGCTGCGCGTGCCGGTACCGGTCCGGTCGGTCTTGGTCACGCCCGTGTCGCGCGCGAGACGCATGAGGTCGAGATACTGTTTCATCGGCAGGTCCTGAGATTCGGCTCCTCAGTCTAGCGCGAAGCGCCGACCCTTCGCCACCGCAGCGCAAATCACAGTCACATCCCTGTGAATAACTGTGGAAATCGTGGCGGCACGACTTGCCCCGGGCCAGAATGCCGGGAACAACCGCATATGTCAGAAGGAAATTCCGATGAAACGCATTCTCCTCGGCATCGGCGTAGCGGTCGCCGTCATCCTCGTTGCGGTCCTGGCCGCCCTGCCCGGCGTTCTGGAGGGCCAGATCAACCGTCTTGTCGATGTCGGCCCCCTGGAAGTGACCGAAGAAGCCACCCGCCACCACAAGCGGCTGAACGTGGTCGATCTTCATGCCGACACACTGCTCTGGGCCCGCGACCCGTTGCAGCGCGCGGAGCGCGGCCATGTCGATCTGCCGCGCCTTGTCGACGGCAATGTGACGCTGCAGGTCTTTTCGGTGGTGACCAAGGTCCCGCGCAGCCAGCGCCACACCGGAACCGACGCGGAATCCGACGTCATCACCTTGCTGGCCATGGTCCAGCGCTGGCCGGCCCGCACCTGGGACAGCCTCTTCGAGCGCGCGCTCTACCAGGCCGAACGGCTCCACCGCGCCGAGGCCGCGGCGCCGGGCGAATTGCGGATCATCCGCACCGCCACCGACATCGACGCCCTGCTGGCGGCGCGCAACGGCAGCCGCCCGGTCGGCGGCCTGCTGGCCACCGAAGGCTCGCACCCGCTCGAAGGAAAACTCGGAAACATCGAGGCGCTCTACGATGCCGGCTACCGGATGATGGGCCTGCAGCATTTTTTCGACAATGAACTCGGCGGCTCGCTGCACGGGCTTTCCTCGGGCGGTCTCACCGAATTCGGCAAGCAGGCCGTGCGCGAAATGGAACGCCTCGGCATCATTGTCGACGTCGCCCATTCTTCCCATGCCGTGGTCGAGGACGTGCTCGACATCGCGACACGGCCCATCGTCATCTCGCATACCGGCATCAAGGGCGCCTGCGACAGTCCGCGCAACATCGAGGACGCACTGATGAAGCGCGTCGCCGAAGCCGGCGGCCTTGTCGGCATGGGCTACTGGAAGAGCGCCATTTGCGATCCGGCGCCCGAAGGCATCGTCCGCGCCATCCGCCATGCGATCGATTATCTGGGCGTCGATCATGTGGCGCTCGGCTCGGACTATGACGGCGCCGTACCGGTCGCCTTCGACACCTCGGAACTCGCCCTGCTGACCGGCGCGATGCGCGCAGCAGATTTCACCGAGGAGGAAATCGGGAAGGTGATGGGCGGCAATGCGCTCCGCCTCTTCCGCGAACTGCTGCCGGCGGAATAGGCCTCACACCGGCAGGTAGCGAAAGCGCCCATTGACAGGGAAACGCGTCAGGATGTCGGCATATTCGGCGCCACTGCCGATATTGTGGATGACGAAGGGGCGCGCCGCACCACGCACCTGCCTGTCCGACACGACCGATATGTGCGGCAGCCGCCCACCGATCGTCTGCGTCACCAGATCGCCGGGCGCGAGTGCTTCGTCCGCCGCCAGTTCCGCCCCCTGCCGCCGGAGAAAAGTCGCGAGGTTCGGCACGCGCCGGTGGTCGATATTGCGGTCGGGCCGTGTCAGGCCCCAATCGGCCGGATAGGCCGTGAAATCGGCCGTCATGTCCTCATGCACCAGCTGCTGCAGGTCGAGCGCCAGCCCTTGGCGATAGGCGCGGATGACGACATCGGTACAGACCCCGCGTTCCGGTTCGACGTCGCCGCCCGGATAGGCGATGCGGCGATAGGCGCCGTCATAGACCCTTGTAACTCCGATCTGCGCCCGCGCCGCTTCGACAAGCCTCAAAGCCGGATTGGCCGGCCGGGCCGCCAGACGCGCTGCAGGCAGCGAAAGGAACGGCAGGGCGGCAAGCCCGAGAACGGCAGTACGGCGCGAGATCATGCGTTTCTCCCGGTTTCGGCACCCTTCGAGCTTTATTGACGCATCCCGGCGGAATTGAGGTTCAAATAAGGAATTTGACGCCTATATTAGTAATGCCGGACGGGTTCGCCCGCGCGGCTATGGTGATAAACGGACTGTGGAATAAGCCATTCGGACCCGGGGGCAGTACCCGGCGCCTCCACCAGATTTCTCCCTGTCGCGGCAGGGTTCCTGGGGGCGAAACAGGATCGACGAGGGTGTAAAGACAGTTTTTTTGCCCGGCATGGTTCCGCCGTCATCGGGCCGTTTTATAGTTGCCAACGACAACTATGCTGAGGCGCGTCTCGCTGCTTAATGCAGTGCGATAGCTTCAAATCAAGTCCCTGGCTTTAGCCGGTCAGGGCGGGGTTCGGGGGCACCTGGCAACAGAAGCCCCCACTTTTTTTATCCACAGCCGAACGGCCCATCCGAAACCGCGGTGTCGCGCGCGCCACACTTGCGAAATCTCGCAACGCGATGTCGCCCGAAGCACCGCTTCGTCTGGATTTCACCGCCGATCGCTGCTTGAATCATCCTCAACAAGAAAACGCGACTCACCCGCGACCGGGAGCTGACCTTGGCCGAAGATCTGATGCGATACGATATGCTGGCCCAGGAGGCGCTGAAAGGCGTTGTCCGCCGCGCGCTCAGGATTGCGCGCGACCAGGGCCTGCCGGGCGAGCACCATTTCTACATCTCCTTCCGCACCGGCGCGCCGGGCGTCGAGATTTCACCCAAGCTCAAGGCGCAATATCCGGAGGAGATGACCATCGTCCTCCAGCACCAGTTCTGGAATCTCGAAGTCAGCGAGGAACGTTTCTCGGTCGACCTCACATTCAACAAGATTCCCGAAAAGCTGGTCGTGCCCTTCTCGGCCGTGCAGGGCTTCTTCGATCCAAGCGTCCAGTTCGGTCTGCAGTTCCATGTCGACGGTGCCAGCGCGACGGGGCCGGCTGCCGCCGAAGCCTCGACACCGGTCGAGCCCGAAGCGAAGCCGGCCGAAGGTGAAGTCGTGAGCCTCGACGCCTTCCGGAAGAAATGAAATGAGCGGCCTGCTCTATCCGATCGTCAAGGCAGCGCTTTCCGGCATCATCATCATGGCTGTGTCCGAAATTGCCCGGCGCTATGCGGCGCTGGGCGCCTTGATCGCGTCGCTGCCGCTGATCTCGCTTCTGGCCATCATCTGGCTCTGGAACGACACCGCCGATGCCGAGCGTATCGCCGCCCATGCCGAAGCGACCTTCTGGTATGTGCTGCCGACCTTGCCGATGTTTCTGGCGCTGCCCTTGATGCTGCGAAGCGGCATGGATTTCTGGGTCGCACTGGGCCTCGCCTGTGCGCTGACCGTCGCGCTCTATCTGGCCGCCATCTGGATCGCATCCACCTATTTCGGCGTGAAGCTCTAGCGCGCGCCCGCCTTGGCGCCCCCTGCCCGCCATGCTAAACCGGCGCCCATCCCAATTTCCCTGCCTGCTGGAGCCGCGCCCGCCATGGCCAATACACCCAAGACCCGCACCGAAACCGACACATTCGGCCCCATCGAAGTGGCGGCCGACCGCTATTGGGGCGCCCAGGCCCAACGCAGCCTCGGCAACTTCAGGATCGGCTGGGAAAAGCAGCCCCTCCCCGTGGTCCGGGCACTCGGCATCGTCAAGCGCGCCGCCGCCGAAGCCAATATGGAACTCGGCCGCCTCGACGCCGCCGTCGGCAAGGCTGTGGTGCAAGCCGCGCAGGAGGTGATCGAAGGCAAGCTCGACGAGCATTTCCCGCTCGTCGTCTGGCAAACGGGCTCCGGCACCCAGTCCAACATGAACGCCAATGAGGTGATCTCGAACCGCGCCATCGAGATTCTCGGCGGCGAGATGGGTTCGAAGAAGCCGGTACACCCGAACGACCACGTCAACATGAGCCAGTCGTCGAACGACACCTATCCGACGGCCATGCATGTCGCCTGCGCGGAGGAGATTCATCACCGCTTGCTCCCGGCACTGCAGAAGCTGCGCAACGCGCTCAACGACAAGGCGCAGGCCTGGAACCATATCGTCAAGATCGGCCGCACCCACACGCAGGACGCGACGCCGCTGACGCTTGGCCAGGAATTTTCCGGCTACACCGCACAGGTCGAGAATGGCATCGCCCGCATCGAACAGACGCTGCCGAAGCTGATGGAGCTGGCACAGGGCGGCACCGCCGTCGGCACCGGTCTCAATGCGCCCATCGGCTTTGCCGAAAAGGTTGCCGAAAAGATCGCCGCCATCACGCATCTGCCCTTCAAGACCGCCCCCAACAAGTTCGAGGCGCTGGCGGCCCACGACGCGATGGTCTTCAGCCATGGCGCGGTCAACACGGTCGCCGCCTCGCTCTTCAAGATCGCCAACGACATTCGTCTGCTCGGCTCCGGACCGCGTTCGGGCCTCGGTGAGTTGTCGTTGCCGGAAAACGAACCCGGCTCGTCGATCATGCCGGGCAAGGTCAATCCGACCCAGTGCGAGGCGCTGACGCAGGTCTGCGTGCAGATTTTCGGCAACCACGCCGCGCTCACCTTTGCGGGCAGTCAGGGTCATTTCGAGCTCAACGTCTACAATCCGGTGATGGCCTACAACTTCCTGCAGTCGGTGCGCCTGATGGCCGACGCGGCGGTCAGCTTCACCGACAATTGCGTTGTCGGCATCGAGCCGCGCGAGGACAACATCAAGGCGGCGCTCCAACGCTCGCTGATGCTGGTCACCGCGCTCGCCCCGAAGATCGGCTACGACAATGCGGCCAAGATCGCCAAGACCGCGCACAAGAACGGCACCACACTGCGCGAGGAAGCGGTCGGCGGCGGCTACGTGAGCGAAGCCGAATTCGACGCCATCGTCCGCCCGGAAAAGATGATCGCCCCCGAATAGGCAACCGCAGCAGCGCCATGACCGACGAGATCAAACGCTCCGTCACCATCGCCGGTCACCGCACCAGCATTTCGCTGGAACGGCCCTTCTGGGATGCCCTGAAGGAACTTGCTTGTTCCGAAAAGACCTCGGTCAACGATCTGGTGCGCCGGATCGATGCCGACCGGGGTGGCAAGGGAACGCTCTCCGCCGCAGTGCGCATCTATGTGCTGGAAGGCATGCGCCGTCGCAGCAGCGGCGGCAAGTGTCAGACCTGATCAGGGCGTGACGGCCGGGCGCGGCAACGGCCGCGGCGCAGAGCCGCCGCGAATATCGGCCGGAAGGTCCATCAGTTCGCGCAAGTCGCCGGGAACGCCGCCTGCATCCTTCAGACTTTCGGCCAGCAGCCGCGCCGCAATGAAGCCCTGCAACTCAAGCGTCTGCATCTTGACCTCGACCTGCCGGCCGCGCCCCATGGTCACGATCGAATAGACCGGCGCACCTTCCGGTCGTTCCGGTGTGATGACCAGCTTGGCATCGGAGGCAAGCCGCGGCAGGTCGTAGACGGCATCGAGCCGCGCCGTACCGCCCTCAAGCGAAAGACCGTCTTCGGAAAGCCGCAATACGCCCTCCTCGACCGCCAAGGCCCCATCCAGCCCGCGCACCGCCGTCTCGCCGGTTGCCAGCTTGTCGCGCAGGAGCACCGGAAATTCCTCGATGTCAGTCAGCGCAACGAGTTCGGCGCCGAAGCCCGCAACATCAAGCGGCGCGAATGCCATGTTGTCGACCCGGATCGTTCCGGTGCCGGCTGCCGACGCGACCAGCGCCAACCAGCTGCGCCCCTGGGCCTGAAGCTGCGCACTGAGAGTGACGCGCCCCTTGCCGGGACTTTCGCCGAACGCTTCGCGGAAAACCCGCCCGAGTTCCGCTTCCTCGACCAGCACCGTCAGGCCGATGCCCGGACTGCCGTCTCCGCCTTCGATCCGCGCCCCCAGCGAGACCCGCCCGCCGGCAAACTGGCCGATGAAGGGCGATGCCGAAAGAACGCCATGCGACAGCGACAGATGCGTTGTCACATCGCCAAAGGCGAGCGAACCAAGCCGGACCGTCCCGGCCTTGAGATCGATCTCCCCGTCGAGCGCCGCCAGCATCGACCAGTCAAGCGCCGCGGCCGGCCAGACTTCGTCCGCGGTGCTGGCGAGCGATGTCAGTTCAAACGCATTGGCGTCCAGCCGACCGGCAAGCGACGGGCGCTTGTCCCCGTCCCCTGCCCGCCAGGTAACATCGCCCGAAAGCCGGAAATTACCGGCGACACTCTCCATGTTGGAAAGCGCAAGACTTTGCTTGTCCCAGACAACCGCCGAGGAAAATACAAAACCGGGTCCGGCGGCCTGATCTTCGATCCAGCGCGACAGCGGCGCCGGCGCACCGAAGGCGGCAAAGGCCGGAAGAACGCCCGGCGCCGCAATATCGGCGCGGCCCTCGAAATGCAGCGCCTCGAATGGATCGGCGGCCTGGCCGCGCGCAGTCAGCGTCATGCTGCCGACATTGGCCCGGAAATTGACCTGATAGGGCTTGTCGACCGTGCTTTCGAGTTGCAGCGAGACCGATCCGGGCGCCGTCACGCTGTCATCCGGGTCGAGCCCCAGTTGCTGCAAAAGCACGCGCCCCTCATCATTGGCCGCATTGGCGATGATATCGAGCCCTTCGAGACCATCCTCGCCGTGCCGCCGCTTCAGCACCGCATCGACGCGGCTGCCGCGCACAGCGCCCTTGAGCGTCAGCGTGTCGACGCGCAATGCGCTGTCCGGCGCCGCGCCCGAAGTACCGGCAATCTCCAGCGAAACCGGCCCGCTCGCATCGGGCACGGCAAAGCCGCCCAGCGCCAGCAATCCGCCAAAGCGCTCGCCTTCGACATGACTGACAAAATTGCCCTTCACATCGTCCCGACGCCCGGTCGTGACGTCCGTCAATTGCCCGGAGAAGGAAAAGCGCGCACCAGCCACATCTTTCACTTCCAGACGTGGGACGTCGAGCCTGCCACTGATCAGCGTCGCCTCCATGTCGAGGCCGCTGACATCCTGATCCCAGATCCGCAGCCGTCCCGCGCGAAGGCGCAGGCCGACGTCATGTGCCGCCAGAAATTCGAGCCACTCGCGTTCGCCGGACAGCAGGGCCCGCAACCGGTCGGCATCGAAGGCGGTGGCGTCCAGATCGGCGTCAAGGTGCAGCCGGTCGTCGACCTGCCGGTAACTGATATCGCCGCGCAGCGACGGCGATGCGAGATCGGCCGCGTAATCGGCCTCCAGATTCGAAAGACCGATCGCATCGGGAGCGACCCGCAGCCGGCCCCGCGCCGAGAAAGGCGCATCGCCGCGTGCCGCATTCCGGGTGGCCGCCTCGTTCCCGTTCTCGCTGGCGGCCAACCACTGGGCCAGCCCCGCAAGACTGCCGCTCCGCGCCTCGATGCGTCCGGTAAAAATCGGGACTCCTTCGAGATCGCCAAGTTCTCCGGTAACCGAGATCTCGGTCCGCCCGCCAAGTTCCCCGCGCGCCGTTTCGACGCTCAGAACGCCGTCGGCCAGCGCGAGCTTCAATTCAGCATTGCGGACAATGGAGTCGGGCAATGCGAGTGTCGCAACCGATATTCCGATGGTACCGTCGATCCAGTCCGGACGCGGCACAACGAGCAGATTGGCGAAGGGAATGTCGCTCGCCGCCGGCCCCGCTGCAAGCCGGCTGAGCAACGGCGCGGCCGTGAAGTTCTCGGATGCAAGATCGAGAGAAAAGACGGGCCGCTCGTCCCAGCGAGCCTGCGCCGAACCGTTGAGCGCGGTGCCGCCGGCTACCAGCACGAGATTCCGGAATGTCGCCGATTGCGCGGTCGCCACGACCCCGCCATCGATGCGCAGCGGACCGTTATCACCATTGGTGCCGAGCTCCAGCCGGCTGTTGCCGTCGAGCCGCGCTGCCGCCGAAAACTCTGTCGCAACGCCCGAGAACAGGAACTTGGCCGGCCGGTCGCGCAACTGCAGATCCGCCGTGACCTGAAACGCCTTGCGGCCGGAGAACTCGCCGAGACCGAGCCGCAGTCCAACCGGCACGCCGTCCACGATCGCCTCGATCTCGGCACGCAGCGGCCCGACCAGCGATGTCGCAATCACCTCGCCACTGACTTCCTCCGCGCGCCAGCGTCGGCCGTTCTCACGATTCTCGTAGACCACCACACCATTCTCGAATGTCGCCTTTTCGAGACTGACAGAGGCAAGCGAAAACATGCCGCCCTCCGGCTCGGCATCCGGCAGTTCGAACGCACTCCAGTTGGTCGTGCCGTCGGGCAGGACTTCGAGATTGATCTGTGGCCGAACGATACGGACGCTGGTGACCCTGATGTCGCCGGCGATCAGTGGCGTCAAGGCCACCTCCGCATCGATTTCCGCAAACAGGGCCATGTTCGGCGACAAGCCCTGCGGCGCTGTCGCCACGATCCGAACCGCCCCGAGAGTCATGTGCGGGGCCGGCAGGATACGCAGATGAATATCGCCATCGATGCGCACAGGCGCACCGGCAACCTTCGAGGCCTGCGCCTCGATCTCGCCACGGAACTTGTTCCAGTCGATCAGATTGGGCCCGACGAGAGCCGCGAACAGAAGCGCGACGATCAGCCCTGCAATATAGGTCAGGATCGAATTCAAAACTGTCTCCAGCCGCGCACGGCTGAGGCGCCGCCCCCGGGAGGTTTTCACACCGGCCGCTCTTGGCCTAAGCTCGACAGATTGGCGGCGGCCAGACCGCGAGATGCAACCCAGTTGCGGGCAACCTATGGATTCGGACGACGGAAATATAGTCAAAATCGCCGGGTTCCGGAAAATGTCGCGCGACGCAGCCAAGCGGGCGGCGAAATCCGAAAAGGAAGCCCGCGCAGCCGCCAATCGCATACGCTTCGGCCGCACGGGCGCCGAAAAGAAGCGCGACAAGCTGGAACGGGCCCGCATGGAGAAGACGCTGGACGGCAGCCGGCGCGAGACGCCCTCCAAAGAACCGGATAAGCCTGACTGAGCGCGACACCTGCAAATCAAAAACTCAGAACGATTTCATACAGTTAGAAAAATATCCGGGCGCGTGTTGACAATTCGCCCCGCCCAAATTACTTACTGACTAGTCAGTTATTACACTAGAGATGTTCGGAGAGACGGCATGATGGCCGCAACGCCCAAGCGTCAACGTCGAAAGGAAGCCCGGCCCGCCGAGATCATGGCGGCCGCGCTGGACCTGTTCTCGGAAAAGGGATTCGCGGCAACGCGGCTTGACGACGTGGCCGACGCCGCCGGCGTCAGCAAGGCCACGATCTATCTCTATTTCGAGAACAAGGAACAACTCTTCACCGCCCTCGTTCGCGAACTGGTGACACCGCGTTTCGACGAGATCGAAAACATGATCGAAACCCATGAGGGCCCGAGCGCCGACCTGCTCACCTTCATGATCGGCCGGATCGGGGAAGTCGCCACCACGACGCGCATCCCCGCGCTGGTGAAGATCGTGCTCGCCGAAAGCGGCAACTTTCCCGAAATCCGCAACTACTACCGCGACAACATCGTCAAGCGCGGGCTGAAGAATTTCGCGCGCATCGTCGAACGCGGTATCGCACGCGGCGAGTTCCGCAAATGCGACCCGCAGGCGGCCGCGCAGAGCATCATCTTTCCGATCATCCTCAATACGCTGGCCCGCGAAACCTTCGGTGCAATCGAAGGCCTCGACCCGAAAAGCTTCCTTACAGCCCATGCAGACTTTGTCACGCGCGGCCTCGCCGCGGACAGGGAGGCGTAGATGGTGCGCCTCCATTCCCTCCTGTTCGCGAGCGTGGCCGCGCTCCTTCTTACCGGCTGCGATGAACTGCCTGACGGCAGCTGGGCCGGTTACGCCGAGGGCGAATATGTGCGTGTAGGTCCGATCGATGGCGGACGGATCGAAACCATTGCAGTCGATCGCGGCGATCGCGTCGAGAAGGGCGCCCTGCTCTTCCGCCTCGACATAACCGCCGAAACCGCCGCCGAGAAGCAGGCCGCCGCACAACTCGCCGAGGCCAGAACCACGCTCGACGACACGCAGCGCGAATTGAAGCGCATGGAGGCGCTGCGCGCCGGCGGCAATGTCGCACAGGCAGCACTCGACACCTCGCGCGCCCGCCGCGATCGCGCCGGCGCGCAGATGCTGGCGGCGGCCGCCGCACATGATCAGGCCAAATGGCGCCTGGCGCGGCGCGCGGGCCATGCGCCGACCGCCGCCATCGTCCAGGACGTACTCTTCCGCGAGGGCGAGTTCGCGACCGCCAGCCAGCCGATCGTGTCGCTGCTGCCACCGGAGAACATCAAGGTCCGCTTCTTCGTGCCGGAAGCCGAACTCGGCCGCCTCCGTATCGGCGACAAGCTCGACTTCGCCTGCAGCGGCTGCCCCGCAGACCTCACCGGCACCATCCGCTTCGTCTCGACACAGGCCGAGTTCACGCCACCCGTCATCTACAGCGAGCAGTCGAAGGAAAAGCTCGTCTACATGGTCGAAGCCGTGCCGGACGCCGATCCGGAGGCCCTGCATCCCGGACAGCCGGTCACGGTACGTCTCACCGGCGGGACGCTGGAAGGAAGCTGAGCCATGAGCGCCCCTCTTGCGATCGACGTCCGCAGGCTGACGAAAAGTTTCGGCGGAACGAAGGTCGTCGACGGCTTCGACATGCAGGTTGCGCAGGGCGAGATCTACGGCTTTCTCGGTCCCAATGGCAGCGGCAAGACGACGACGATCCGCCTGCTCTGCGGCTTGCTGACGCCCGACAGCGGTCAGGGCACCTGCCTCGGCTACGACATTCTGACCGAGAGCGACAGGATCAAGCGCGAAACCGGCTACATGACGCAGCGCTTCAGCCTTTATGAGGATCTGTCGATCCGCGAGAACCTCGAATTCGTCGCCTCGATCTACGGCATCCGCGATGCAAAAAGGGTCGTCAGGGAAACGCTCGGGAAACTCAATCTCGCCGACCGCGCAAATCAACTCGCCGGAAATCTCTCGGGCGGATGGAAGCAGCGCCTGGCGCTGGCCGCGGCGATCATGCACAAGCCGAAACTGCTGCTGCTCGACGAGCCGACGGCCGGCGTCGATCCGAAAGCGCGCCGCGAATTCTGGGATGAAATTCACGACCTGGCGGCCGCCGGCCTGACCGTCCTCGTCAGCACGCACTACATGGACGAAGCCGAGCGCTGCCACAAGATCTGTTATCTCGCCTATGGCAAGCTGCTGGCACGCGGCACAGTGGACGAGGTGATCGATCAGTCGGGGCTGCGCAAGCTCAAGGCGGCGCCGACCCTCGAAGACGTCTTCGTGTATCTGATGCGCGACGTCACCGACAATTTCGCGACCAGAAAGGCCGGGTGACACGATGGCCGGCAGCTTCTCGTTCAGACGGCTCGGCGCAATGATCCGCAAGGAATTCATCCAGATGCGACGCGACCGGCTGACCTTCGCGATGATGCTGGGGGTGCCGGTGATGCAGCTGGTGCTGTTCGGCTATGCGATCAATTCCGATCCGCGCCATCTGGCAACCGCAATCCTCGCGCAGGACCATTCGGTTTTCACACGCAGCCTTGTCGCCGGTATCGAGAACTCGACCTATTTCGATGTCGTCGCCAAGCCCGCTACGCCCGCCGAGGCCGACCGATTGCTGCGCAGCGGCGCCGTGCAGTTCGTGATCGAGATACCGCCGGACTTCACCCGCGATCTCGAACGCGGCGTGCGGCCGCAACTTCTGCTCGATGCCGACGCCACCGATCCGTCGGCCACCGGCAACGCCGTCACCGGACTTCAGCTTCTGGCTGCAACCGTGTTCGATCGCGACCTCGCCGGACCGCTGATGCAATTGAAGCAGGACCCGCCGCCGGTCGATCTCGTCATTCATCGCCGTTACAATGCCGAAGGGCGTTCGCAGATCAACATCGTGCCGGGATTGATCGGCGTGATCCTGACCATGACGATGATCATCTTCACCGCGCTTGCGATGACGCGCGAAGTCGAGCGCGGCACGATGGAAAACCTGCTGACCATGCCGGTACGTCCGGTAGAGGTGATGGTTGGAAAGATCCTGCCCTATATCGCCGTCGGCTATGTCCAGACCGCCGTCATTCTGGCCGCCGCCTACTGGTTGTTCAGTGTACCAATGAGCGGCAGCCTCTGGCTTCTGTCGACCGTGCTGCTGGTTTTCATTGCCGCCAATCTCGCCGTCGGCTTCACTTTCTCGACGCCGGCGCGCAATCAGTTGCAGGCGGTGCAGATGACGATCTTCTTTTTCCTGCCATCGATCCTGCTGTCGGGTTTCATGTTTCCCTTTCGCGGCATGCCGCAATGGGCGCAATGGATCGGCGAGGTGCTGCCGATCACGCATTTCCTGCGCATCGTGCGCGGCATCCTGTTGAAGGGAAACGGTTTTGCCGAGATTGCCGTCGACTTCGCGGCGCTGACGGCCTTCCTCGTCGCGGTGTCGCTTGTGGCACTCAACCGCTATCGCCAGACGCTCGATTGACAGCCCTTACCCCCCCTCTGTCATCGAACTGTCAAAAAACTGTCACAAAAGGTCCGGGAAGAAACTTGTCCCCGGGTTTATGCGCGGGTTTGTCCCCGCTTCGGTGACAAATGAAAAAAACTTGTCCCCACCCCTGCCGCGGACCCCCAAACCGAATCGAACCGGCGTTCTGAAACGGAGCGGGGCCGCCTCCCGGAGGAGACGGCCCCACGCTCACGCGGCAGACGAAAATCAGTTGCCGCTGACGGCGTCGCGCGCCTTGTCCTTGACCTCGCTGGCCTTGTCCTTGACGTCGCTGACGGCATCGCGCGCCTTGTCCTTCGCGTCGCCATAGGTGCTCTGCACCTTGCCTTCGGCCTTGTCGACCTTGCCTTCGGCGGCGAGCTTCTCGTCGCCGACCAGCTTGCCGACCGCTTCCTTGACGGCGCCGGTTGCCTGTTTCGCGGTTCCCTTGATGCGGTCCTTGTCCATGTCGTTTCTCCGTGGTGAGAGGAATGGAACGGGACGGCAGAACGCCGCACCGCATTTCGTGAGTGTCACCAGACAGCAGAACCTTGCCGTGAGCGCGGCAGGAATGAGGCAATCTCGTCACATTTCGGCAAGATGGCCGGAAAAAAGCGTATTTTCGTCCCTATACGGAAAATATCTTCCCCGGATTGAGGATGTTCTGCGGGTCGAGCGCCTGTTTGATGGCGCGCATGACGGCGACGCCAGCCCCGTGCTCCGCTTCGAGGAACTTGATCTTGCCTTCGCCGATGCCGTGTTCGCCGGTCGAGGTGCCGCCCAGCGCCAGCGCGCGGGCGACCATCCGGTCGTGGATGCGCGTCGCCTCGGCGAGATCGCGCGGATCGGAAGGGTCCATCATCAGCAGCATGTGGAAATTGCCGTCGCCGACATGGCCGACAATGGGCGCCTTGAGGAACGAGGTTTCGAGATCGGCCAGCGTTCCGGAAATCGCTTCGGCGAGACGCGAGATCGGCACGCAGACATCGCTCACCATGCCCTTCTTGCCCGGCACATAGGCCAGCGCCGCGTAGTAGGCGTTGTGCCGCGCTTCCCAGAGCCTGGTGCGCTCTTCCGGCTTCGAGGCCCATGCGGCTGCGCCGCCGCCATGCTCGGCGGCGATGGCGGCGAAGCGTTCGGCCTGTTCGGCGACGGCGGCTTCAGTGCCGTGAAACTCGACAAAGAGCGTCGGCACTTCGGCAAGCGAAAGTTTCGAATAGGCGTTGCAGGCGCGGATCGACAAGGGATCGAGAATCTCGATGCGCGCAATCGGAAGCCCGGACTGGATCGTCTCGATGACGGCGTCAACCGCACCTTCGATGCTCTCGAACGGCACGACGCCGGAGCGCACGGCTTCCGGGATGCCGTAGAGGCGGAGCGTCACCTCGGTGACGATGCCGAGCGTCCCTTCCGAACCGACGAGAAGCCGCGTCAGGTCGTAGCCCGCCGAGGATTTGCGCGCCCGGCCGCCGGTGCGGACAATCGCGCCATCGGCCATCACCGCGGTGAGGCCGAGCACGTTTTCGCGCATCGTGCCGTAGCGCACCGCATTGGTGCCCGACGCCCGCGTCGCCACCATGCCGCCGATGGTCGCGTCGGCGCCGGGGTCGATCGGGAAGAAGAGACCTGTATCGCGCAGATATTCGTTGAGCGCCTTGCGCGTGACGCCGGCCTCGACGCGGACATCGAGATCGCTGGCGTTGACTTCGAGGATGCGGTTCATCTGCGTGAGATCGAGCGAAAGGCCACCCTGCACCGCCGAGACATGACCTTCGAGCGAGGTGCCGGCGCCGAAGGCAATGACCGGAAGCGCGTGCGCCGCGCAGATGCGGACGATCGCGGCGACTTCATCCGTCGTTTGCGCGAAGGCGACGGCATCGGGCGCAGCGACCGGATGCCAGCTCTCGTCACGGCCATGCGCCTCGCGCACCGCCGGTGCGGTGGTGAAACGGTCGCCCAGCAATGCAGCGAGTTCGGCGAGTGCCGCCGCCTTGCCGTCCGCGTTTTCCACCGCTCTGCTCATGGAGCTGTCCTTGATCATGCTTGCGGATAGGCTAGCATGAAATCACGTCGTCACGCCGCCTCACCCCACCCGCCCCTGGGGGGCGGGTCGAAAAATTCAAACGGAGTGCAGAATTTTTCGGGGCGGGGGCTGGGCATCGACGGCGACCCCGCCCCGAAATTTGTTTCGCTGTCGCTCCACAAATTTCGACCCTCCCCCAAAGGGGAGGGTAGTCCCGAACGCCGACACACAACCAGCCACCAAGAAACACAAGAAAAGGAACCCCCAATGACCGGACAGCCGCTGGAATGCCCGATCCGCAAGGTCGAGAAGCAATGGGTCGATCTCAATGGCCACATGAACATGGCCTATTACCATCTGGTCTTCGACGAGTCGCTGGATGTGGCCTTTTCGGCGCTGGGCATCGGCTGGGACTATACGCAGAAGGGCGAGGGCTCCTGCTTCACGGCGGAAGTGCATGTCTGCTATCTGGACGAGTTGAAGGAAGGCGATCCGGTCCGCGTCACCTATCAACTGCTCGATGCCGATGCGAAACGCATCCATGTCTTCGGCCACATGTATCACGCCGAAAAGGGCTATCTGGCCGCGACCTCGGAGCAGATGTGCATCCATGTCGACATGAAATCGCGCCGCGCCTCCCCCTTCCCCGCCGAACAGCAGGAAAAGATCGCAGCGATGATGAAAGCCCATGAAGGCATGCCGCGCCCGGAACAGGCCGGCCGCGTGATCGGGATCAAGCGGAAATAGAAAATGCGCGGAAGCGCTAGCCCATCTGCGTCCGCAGCATGGTATCGGCAATCTGCGACTTGCCGATGATCCCCATCACGTCTTCCGGGCGCGGAACGCCCGGCTTGTCGCGCACGACCAGAGCCAGCGTCGCATTGCGGCGGCCGATGCGGCGAATGACCTCTTCGAGAATATTGTTCTCGCGCACGATGACCGTGTCGGTGACGGCCAGGTCGCGCATGGTCTGCGGCGCGCCGCCGGAACCGCCGGGAAAGCGGCGCAGATGGTCGCGCGGCACGACGCCCAGGATGCGGCCCTTGTCTTCGAGGATCAGGAAATGCGGCATTCGCGTCTCGGCCAGCGCTGCGGCAACCGTGTCGATGGCGGCATCGGCCGGCATGATCGCGATATCGTCGTCCATCACCTCGCGCGCACTGCGCACCAGATAGAGATTGGAATAGCGGTCCTTCGGCACCGGCCGGCCCTTGCGCGCCAGATCGGCGGTAAAGACATTGTCGGCCATCAGCGCGCGCCGCATGCCCGTGGCAATGGCGACCGCGATGATCAGCGGCACGATGATGCCGTAGTCGCGGGTCAGTTCGAAATTCATGGTGATGGCCGTCATCACCGCCCCGGTGCCGCCGGCCACGACGGCGGCCATGCCGATCAGCGCATAATCGACGACCGAAACGCCCTCACCGATGCCCATGAAATGAAGCGCGACACCGAAGGCGCCGCCAAGCGCCGCGCCGACAAACAGCAGCGGCGCAAAGACGCCGCCGGAAGCGCCGGCGCCGATACTGACCGAGGTGGCGAGAATCTGGGCGACACAGAGCGCGGCCAGAAGCAGGAAGGTCGATATCTGGCCCTCCAGCGTGGCCGCAATGGCGTCGTAGCCGCCGCCGACAATGTAGTAGTGGCCGGTGAAATGCCCGAACAGGTAGAGCGCCAGACCGATGCCGGTCATGCCGACGGCGGCGCGCATGTATTCGTTGGGAAAGCGGCGCTGCATCACGTCGCCGGTGAAAAGCAGCGTGCGAATGAAACTCCAGGCCACCAGCCCCGCCAGCAGGCCGAGCACCACGAAGGAGCCGAGATTGAGGATATGGTCGAGCTCGGAGGCGGCGAAATCGAGCTGCGGCACCACGAAAGCCGGATAGGAACCGAAGACGACGCGGCCGACATAGGTGGCCGAGCCCGTGGCGATGACGACGGGCAGGAAGGTGCGGGCGCTGATCTCGGGCAGGATCAGTTCAAGCGCGAACAGCACCGCACCGAGCGGCGTGTTGAAGGTTGCTGAAATGCCGGCCGACGCGCCGGCCGCCAGCAGCGTGATGCGCTGCCAGGACGGCAAGCGGCTGAACTGTGCAATGCCCGAGCCGATGGCCGCGCCGATCTGGACGATGGGCCCTTCGCGGCCGACCGATGCGCCGCTGCCGATGGAAAGCGCAGCCGACAGGGTCTTGACCACCGCCACGCGCGGGCGGATGCGGCCTTCGCGATGATAGACGGCATCGATGACGTCATTGATGCCGCCGCCCCGGGTTTCGGGCGCAAAGCGGCGCGTCATCCAGACGACCGCCAGCCCGCCCGCGACCGGCACCAGGATGATCAGGAAACCGAACGGGCTGAGCGGACCCGTGGCGCCGGATACCGGCTCGAGCGACAATTGCCCGTAGAAGAAGAGATTGTAGAGCCCCACCATCATGGAGCGGAAAATCACCGCGCCGACGCCCGTGGCCAACCCGACAAGCAGCGCCAGCAGGGACAGAACGATCATGTTGACCGGCCGGGTATCGTCGATGGCCTCCAAGGCGATGCATCCTTCTTTTCCCTTGTTTTACAAGGGCTTAGGAATTCTTTCCGTTTAGCATGCAGGGCCGGCGCGCTCAAGCGGCGTGGCGCAGCGCCACCGGTCCCCCCATGTTATGTTGGCGCCGAGGCGGATTCGGCGGCAAATCCCGGCCATCCGGACATTCCGAAAGCGTAGCGTATAAAGGCCCGATGACGAGCGATCCCTTTGACCTTGGCAACATCCCCGAAGAAACGACGGCGCGCTCGACCAGCGCGGCGGCGATGGCGGCACGTCGCCCGCCCTATCTCGAGGGGCTGAACGACGAGCAGCGCGAGGCGGTCGAGACGCTGGACGGACCGGTTCTGGTGCTGGCGGGCGCCGGCACCGGCAAGACGCGGGTGCTGACGACGCGGCTGGCGCATCTGCTGGCCACCCGCAAGGCCTGGCCGAACCAGATTCTCGCCGTGACCTTCACCAACAAGGCCGCGCGCGAGATGCAGCATCGGATCGGCGCGCTGATCGGCGGCGCCGTCGAAGGCATGCAATGGCTCGGCACCTTCCATGCGCTGGGTGCCAAGATGCTGAGACGCCATGCCGAACTCGCCGGTCTGCGCTCCGATTTCACCATTCTCGATGCCGACGACCAGACCCGGCTGATGAAACAGATCATCGTCGCCGAAGGCATCGACGAGAAACGCTGGCCGGCGCGCCAGCTCGCCAGCCATATCGACAGCTGGAAAAACCGCGGGCTGACGCCCGACAAGGTTCCGGCCGGCGAGGCCCATGCCTTTGCCAACGGCAAGGGCGGCGAACTCTATGCCGCCTATCAGGCGCGGCTGAAGGTGCTGAACGCGGCCGATTTCGGCGACCTGCTGCTCGAGGTGCTGCGCATCTTCCGGGAACACCCGGAAGTGCTGGCCGAATGGCAGGAACGCTTCAAATACATGCTGGTCGACGAATACCAGGACACCAATGTCGCGCAATATCTGTGGCTGCGCCTGCTGGCCCAGAAGCACAGGAACATCTGCTGCGTCGGCGACGACGACCAGTCGATCTATGGCTGGCGCGGCGCCGAGGTCGACAACATCCTGCGCTTCGAGAAGGATTTTCCGGGTGCGAAAGTGATCCGGCTCGAACGCAATTACCGCTCGACGGCCAATATTCTGGGTGCCGCCTCCGGCCTGATCGCCGCCAACGAACAGCGCCTCGGCAAGACGCTCTGGACCGAAGCCAACGACAATGAAGGCGACCGGATCAAGGTCGCCTCCTATTGGGACGGCGAGGAAGAGGCCCGCGCGATCGCCGAAGAGGTCGAGCAGTTGCAGCGGCAGGGACATCTGCTGCGCGACATGGCAATCCTGGTGCGCGCCTCGTTCCAGATGCGCGAATTCGAAGACCGCTTCATCAATCTCGGCATTCCCTATCGCGTGGTCGGCGGACCGCGCTTCTACGAGCGCGCCGAAATCCGCGATGCCAATGCCTATCTGCGCCTGATCGCGCAGGGCGACGACGATCTCGCCTTCGAGCGCATCGTCAACAAGCCGCGGCGCGGCCTCGGCGACGTCGCCGTGCAGACGATCCATCGCCTCGCCCGCGCCGAAGGCATCTCGCTGTTGCGCGCCTCGAAAATGCTGGTGACGAGCGAGGAACTGAAACCGGCCGCACGCCGCGCGCTGGCCGGTTTCGTCGAGATGGTCGAACGCTGGCGCGCGCTGGTGCCCGGCATGCCGCATACGGAACTGGCCGAGATCGTGCTCGACGAGTCCGGCTATACCGAGATGTGGCAGAACGACAAATCGGCCGATGCGCCGGGCAAGCTCGAAAACCTCAAGGAACTGATCCGCTCGATGGAGCATCACGAGACGCTGGCCGGCTATCTCGAACATATCTCGCTGGTGATGGAGATCGAGCAGAACGACACCGCCGACAAGATCAACCTGATGACGTTGCACGCGGCCAAGGGACTGGAATTCGACACCGTGTTCCTGCCCGGCTGGGAAGAGGGCCTGTTCCCGCATCAGCGTTCGCTGGACGAGAACGGGCTGGCGGGGCTCGAGGAAGAACGGCGGCTGGCCTATGTCGGCATCACCCGCGCCAAGCAGCGCGCCTATATCTCCTTCGCCGCCAATCGCCGCATCCATGCGCTGTGGCAATCCTCGCTGCCCTCGCGCTTCATCGACGAACTGCCGCAGGCCCATGTCGAAGTGACCGAAAGCGCGATGGCGGGCGCCAGCTACCAGAATTACGGCCAGAGCCGCTTCGCGCAGGACTTCGCCCGCGACAGCAATTATTCGAGCCCGGGCTGGCGCCGCGCGAAGGAAAACGCCGAGGCCGCCGCCCGGACCCGCCCGCCGGCCTATGAGAGCCATGGCGAACTGGTCGCGACCAGCGATCCGTCGGCCGCGAGCTACAATACCGGCGAGCGCGTCTTCCACCAGAAATTCGGCTATGGCGAGGTGCTGTCGATCGACGGCAACAAGCTGACGGTCGATTTCGACAAGGCCGGCCGGAAGAAAGTGATCGACAGTTTCCTGGAACGGGTGTGAGACGATGAATGAACACCAGCCATCGCAACCACTCTGGCAAGTAAGCTTTACCGTTGCGAACAAATGGGCCGACGCTTTTGTCGCTGAACTCGAAAACGCCCCGGGTCTTGCTCCTATCGCGGTAACCGTGCGCGAAGAAGATTCATCAGCGCCAACAATCGAGGTCGTCCATCCTGCAAGAGCGCTTGCCACTACAGGGGCTTGGCGGGTTGAGGCAATATACGATCAACTATTGCACCTACCCCAAGTTCGAAGAACGCTGCGCCCCTTAGAGGAATCGATCGGAACAAAGGCATCAGGCCTAAAGATAGAGACTCTTCCAAACATAGATTGGGTTCGACATTCTCTCAAACTGTTGCCCTCGGTGCGCATTGGAACATTCGAAATACACGGTGCCCACACTCCGCCCGCGGCAGCGGCGAACATAACTCCCCTTCTCATCGAGGCAGGTCCTGCGTTTGGGACCGGACATCACGCAACTACGGCGGGAAGCGCAGCAGCATTGCTTGAAGCTCTTGGACAAAACAACGGACAACAGCGAGTATGCGACGCTGGATGCGGCAGTGGTGTATTGTCAATTATTGCAGCAAAGAAACACAATGTTCAGGTCTGGGCATTCGACATCGATCCGTCTTGCGTTGCGACATCACGCAAAAACGCCAAAATCAACGGCGTCGCAAGAAAAATTACAACATTTCAACACAGCATAGATAAACCACTTTACGTGCATCAGAAATTTGATGTTGTAGTTGCAAATATCCTCTTCAATTCGCTTCTCAGTGCGGCAACGCGTTTGACGCCCATTATAGCCGACGGAGGAACGTTGATTCTATCTGGTTATGACCGAACTCAATTTAGGCGAATTGAATCTCGCTATCGAAGCCTCGGGATGAAAATCATCCGGCGCTACAACACCGATGAATGGATAACAACATCGTTCTCAAAAATTTCTAACTATTGAATAAAGCTTCGTCATAGCCATCCTTCTTCTCAAATCGGTAGTTGATCCAATACCTACGATCCGGCAATGGGTCCTCAACCAACCACTCCAGCCTTCCTCCATCGTCACTCAAATTAGGTTCTGCAATCAAACTCTCTTCATTCAACCTTCGGTCGCCTGTATCAAAGTCAACGACTTCGATCTTTGGAGATATGAATACAAATCTATGTCCTTCGGGCGCCAGACACACCAACGACACCTCTCGAGTTTTCACGCGGGTAGGGAAACCAAGCGTCGTGCCTTTGGGAGTAAAAGCGTCTAGCTCCGTTTCAAGTGTTTGAATATTCACTTCATACAAAATTGAGTCCCCGGGCATCACATCCGGAACAACACTGGGAGACCATTCAATAAGGTAGGTGTCGGTGGAGAAGATTTTGTCATAGAGCCAACCCGCTAGTCGAATTGTAGCTGTGGGTTTAGCGAATCGATATTTCTTTAAGTTCTCTTTCGGGATAATTCTAAATCTTAATCGCTTCCGATCAGGGGCCACACTCCACTGAAATCCATCAAGCGGCAACCGTGAAAGAACTTCACTAGAATTATTCTGCAATCTGTAGGTAAACGTCCCGTCGAAATCCCCTGCCTCAGAGAATTTCCAAAGAAACTCGCTTCGCTCATAGTAGAGTAACTTTTTGAATTTTTGCGGTCGGAAATTTTGAAATGCATACCAAATGCCCGCGACCGCGTAGCAGAGCCCCACAAACGAGAACGAAATAAAAGTGTCAACATTCAGACCCAAAAACTCGTTTCCTTCGACCACGCCAAAGTAACGAAGCAATACGAAAATTGACCTGAGCCCCTGAACTTCCTCCAGATTTGAGTAGAGTCCGTCA
>TARA_R110000824_G_scaffold12468_8_pt1 | contig 38411 bp, 37 predicted proteins | sample TARA_R110000824 | Tara Oceans TARA_R110000824 (sample SAMEA4397747) | marine metagenome | biome: Polar Biome; feature: [MES] marine water layer (ENVO:01000295) within the mesopelagic zone...; material: water (ENVO:00002006), including particulate matter (ENVO:01000060) such as......
TTTCGCGCCAAGCCCAACCGGTTTTCTTCATCTGGGACATGTTTATTCGGCCTCACTCGCCTGGCGTTCGGCGCGAGAAAGTGGCGGTCGTTTCATTCTCCGGATGGAAGACATAGACCAGACCAGATGCCGCCCGGAATTCGAGGCGGCTATCTATGAAGATCTGTCCTGGCTGGGCCTGGAATGGGACCCGCCCGTGCGCCGCCAAAGCGAGCATCTGGATGACTATTCAGCCTTGCTGGAGAAGCTCAGCGACCGCGATCTGATTTACCCCTGCTTTTGCACCCGGAAAGAAATAGCGGCGGAAATTGCCCGCAGTAATTCCGCACCTCATGGCCCGGAAGGCCCTGTATATCCGGGCATTTGCCGGGGTATGCCGGAAGTGGAACGGCAAAGGCGATTTGAACAAGACGAACCATACGCGCTACGGCTGAATATGGTTAATGCTATTGCAGCCGTAGAGCTTGAGACGATGCGTTTTCATGAAATCGGAAAGGGTCACATTCAGTGTAATCCGGAACCTTTCGGGGACATCGTTCTGGCCCGCAAGGAGACGCCGACGAGCTATCATCTTGCTGTAACATTTGATGATGCAATTCAGGATGTTAACCATATTATCCGGGGGCAGGACCTGTTCCCGTCAACCCATATTCACCGATTGCTGCAGGGTCTGCTGGACCTGCCCACGCCGACCTATTTTCACCATGGTTTGATCTCCGATGGGAAAGGCCGTCGGCTGTCAAAGCGTGACAAGGATGCAACAATCAAATCTTTACGCGAATATGGTTACCAGCCCGAAGAAGTGCGGAAAATGGTCGATTATGGTTAATTTTCCGCCCGTTTTGCGAATCTTTTTAAACCGCTTGATTATGCAACATCTTCGTATTTCATGATCATATCGACCATGTCGATAATGATGCCCGCCATGTCGAAGTCCTTCGGTGTATAGATTGCGCTCACTCCTGCTTTGGTGAGCTTCTCCGCATCCTCCGGCGGGATAATCCCGCCCACAACAACCGGGACATCGCCAATCCCGGCTTCACGCAGCTGTTTACAGACTTCCGTTGCGAGGGATACGTGAGAGCCAGACAGGATCGAGAGGCCAACCAGATCCACGGTGCCTGCGCGGGCCGCGTTCACGATCTGCTCCGGCGTGAGGCGGATGCCTTCATACACGACCTGCATACCGCTGTCGCGCGCGGCAACGGCAATCTGTTCCGCTCCGTTCGAATGGCCATCCAGACCCGGCTTGCCAACGAGAACCTTTAGCGGTCGACCGAGAGCTCCTGCTGCCGCGGCAACCCTTTCCCGGGCCGGCTCCAGAATATCATTTTCCGCATTGGAGATGGCGGATCCCACCCCGGTGGGCGCACGATACTCGCCATAGACCTGACGCAGAGCTTCCGACCATTCGCCTGTCGTGACCCCCGCTTTTGCGGCCGCAATGGAGGGTGGCATAATGTTCTGACCTTCCCTCGCAGCTTTTGACAATTCTTCGAGAGCCTTTTGCACTTTGCCATCATCCCGTTCCGCCCGCCAGGCTTGCAGGCGTTCAATCTGCTCGGCTTCCGCTTTTTCATCCACCGTCATGATGCCGCCGTCCGCTTCCTGCGTAAGCGGTGACGGTGCGGAATCGGTAAACTTGTTTACGCCAATGACCGGTAAATCGCCTGCGATGACCGATTGAACCCTGTCGGTATTGGCATTGACCAGGCTTTCCTTCAAATAGCCTGTGTCCACAGCGGCGACGGCGCCCCCCATTTCATCTATTAAGCGAAGCTCTTCACGCGCGGCGGCTTTCAGCTCCTCCACCTTGCGGTCGATCTCGACTGACCCTTCAAAGATATCGCCAAACTCCAGTAGGTCTGTTTCATAGGCAACGATCTGTTGAAGACGGAGAGACCACTGCTGATCCCATGGGCGAGGGAGGCCCAGCGCTTCATTCCAGGCCGGAAGCTGCACTGCTCGGGCGCGGGCATTCTTGGAAAGGACAACCGCAAGCATTTCCAACAGAATGCGGTAGACGTTGTTCTCCGGCTGCTGTTCTGTGAGGCCGAGGGAGTTTACCTGCACACCGTATCGGAACCGTCTGAATTTTTCGTCTTCAACCCCGTATCGATCCCGCAGGATTTCATCCCACAGATCGACGAACGCGCGCATCTTGCACATCTCGGTGATGAACCGGATACCTGCATTCACGAAGAAACTGATCCGGCCTGTCGCGGCGGGGAAATCCTCCGCGCTGATTTGTCCGCCTTCCTTGACGGCATCGAGGACCGCGATTGCCGTGGCGAGCGCGAAGGAGAGTTCCTGAACCGGCGTCGCGCCTGCTTCCTGCAGATGATAGGAGCAGACATTGGTCGGATTCCATTTCGGCATATGCTGATAAGTGTAGCTGACGACATCGGTTATCAGTCGCATGCTGGGCGCAGGTGGGAAAATATAGGTCCCGCGCGAGAGATATTCTTTGATGATGTCATTCTGCACGGTTCCCTGCAGGGCGGAGACATCCGCGCCCTGTTCCTCGGCGACCGCGACATAGAGCGCCAGCAACCAGGCAGAGGTTGCATTGATGGTCATCGAGGTATTCATTTTTTCAAGCGGTATTTCATCGAACAAGGTCCGCATGTCACCGAGATGACAGATCGGGACGCCCACCTTGCCGACTTCGCCACGCGCCAGAATATGATCCGAATCATACCCTGTCTGGGTGGGCAGGTCGAAGGCGACGGACAGGCCAGTCTGACCCCGCGCAAGGTTGGTCTTATAGAGTTCATTTGACGCCTGCGCGGAGGAGTGGCCGGAATATGTGCGGAAAAGCCACGGACGATCTTTTTTTGGAGCGCCGGAGTTTGCGGCTTCCTGCTTGTCGTTTGCCATAATTTTCTTTCGTTTTTGAACCCTAATAAGATTGGTTATTTCGTGTGTTTATCGTCACACGTAATAACATAACTTTGTGCTGCAGCGCAAAAAAAACTTGTTATCTGGTCAAAGGTCAGTAATCTTCTCATAAACCGGGCTAAAGTAAAGGTCTCTGTTTCGTTTTTTGATGCAATGCGATATATGAAGTCGAGAAATGGGGATTTGTAAAATCTAAAGACCTGATGCCCTATAAAGAAGACATGATAATAAATACGAGGGATATTTTTGATGTCAAATACGCAAGTTTCCGCGCAGTCCGACACAGGTAACGAGACGCCGGCAGGTGAAATCAAGGACCTGTATGAGGTTGGAGAAATTCCACCGCTTGGCCATGTTCCTTCCAAAATGTATGCTTGGGCGATCCGGCGTGAGCGTCATGGTGAACCGGAATCCGCCATGCAGGTTGAGGTTGTTGATACGCCGGAACTGGACAGTCATGATGTCCTCGTTCTCGTTATGGCGGCCGGTGTCAACTACAATGGCGTCTGGGCAGCGCTCGGCGAACCTATTTCCCCATTTGATGTTCACAAACAGCCATATCATATCGCGGGCTCTGATGCGTCCGGTGTTGTCTACGCCGTTGGCAACAAGGTAAAACGGTTCAAGATTGGCGATGAAGTCGTGGTTCATTGTAACCAGGACGATGGCGATGATGAAGAATGCAACGGCGGCGATCCGATGTTCTCGACGAGCCAGCGCATCTGGGGCTATGAAACACCAGACGGGTCCTTCGCGCAATTTGCGCGGGTTCAGGACCGGCAGCTGATGCCCCGGCCAAAACATCTGACCTGGGAAGAGAGCGCTTGTTATGTTCTGACATTGGCGACGGCATATCGCATGCTGTTCGGTCATCGCCCACATATCCTGCGTCCGGGTCATAATGTTCTTATCTGGGGCGCGTCCGGGGGCTTAGGGTCCATGGCGATCCAGATATGCGCCGCCGCAGGTGCGAATGCCATCGGGGTGATTTCGGATGAAAGCAAACGCGATTTCGTGATGTCGCTTGGTGCGAAAGGCGTATTGAACAGAAAAGACTTCGATTGCTGGGGCCAGCTTCCCAAGGTGAACGGTGAAGGCTTCGGCGAGTATATGAAGAAAACCCGGGAATTCGGCAAGGCGATCTGGGACATTACCGGCAAAGGCAACGATGTTGATTTTGTCTTTGAACATCCGGGTGAGCAGACCTTCCCTGTCTCCTGTAATGTGGTGAAGCGTGGCGGTATGGTGGTCTTCTGTGCCGGTACGACCGGATTTAACCTCACCATGGACGCGCGGTTTGTCTGGATGCGCCAGAAACGTATTCAGGGCAGCCATTTTGCTAACCTGAAACAGGCCTCGCAGGCAAATAATCTGGTTGTCGAGCGGCGGATTGACCCTTGTATGTCCGAGGTTTTCTCATGGGATGATATCCCCCGCGCGCATACGAAAATGATGAATAACGAGCATAAGCCTGGCAATATGGCAGTGCTGGTGTCATCAAAATATCCGGGCCTGCGGACTATTGAGGATGCAATTGAAGCCGGAAACGGCTAAATTGCCACCAAAATAAACAAGGAAGAATAATAATGACAATGTCAGAAATGACTGAAGCGCCCCGCACTCTTTTGCTAAGCGGGCTGGATGGCCTTTGTGAAAAAGCTCTGGATTCCGCTGAATCTTTCAAGCAGAAGGCGATTATCTCCGTTGCCGAACTGACACGTGGCAGCAATGGCCGGATCAGTGCGGAACTGGTTGAAGCTCACCAGTATGCAACTCACGGCCTTGCCTGGCTCGCAACCTATGTCGAGGCATTGCGGGAGACACTTAACTGGTCACGCCATCTCGCCTCTGAGGGAAAGTTTGGAGAATTGGAGCAGCTTATTCTCCAGGCCGGTTTCGCCGAGTATCTAAGCCAGATTGCAGGCGGCATTCCGATGACCTTGGGCGAAATTATCCGTCCGGCGGACCTCGGTCTGGACGATGCCGCCATTGCAGGCTTCAAGACGGCAGAAGTCGCCGCACTGATTGGCGCCGGGTACAGCGCCGACGTTAAGGAGCGTATTGCCGAGTTGGTGGCGGAAGGAATGGACACCGGGCATTTCGGGGATCCCGGTCTCGATGAGACTTTCGCGATGATTCGCGACCAGTTCCGGCGGTTCGCCAATGAGGAGGTTATGCCTTACGCCCATGACTGGCATCTGAAAGACGAATTGATCCCCATGCCCGTGGTTCAAAAAATGTCGGAGCTTGGCGTGTTTGGTCTGACGGTGCCGGAGGAATATGACGGTCTCGGTCTTGGCAAGATGTCCATGTGTGTTGTTTCGGAAGAACTTTCACGGGGATATATTGGTGTCGGGTCACTTGGGACGCGGTCGGAAATTGCGGCAGAACTTATTCTGACCGGCGGTACGGATGCACAGAAGGATAAATGGCTGTCCCTTATTGCAACGGGTGAAATACTGCCGACAGCCGTGTTCACCGAACCGAACACCGGCTCCGACCTTGCCTCATTGAAGACCCGTGCCGTGAAGGATGGGGATGTCTATAAAGTCACCGGCAACAAGACATGGATTACCCATGCCGCGCGCGCTGATGTGATGACTATGCTGGTGCGGACAAACCCGAATGAGCCGGGCTACAAGGGGCTTTCCATGTTCCTTGCAGAAAAGCCGCATATGACGGAAATGGAAGATTTCCCGGCGAAAGGCATGACCGGCGGCGAGATTGAAGTGCTCGGTTACCGCGGCATGAAGGAATATGAGCTTGGTTTTGACGGTTTTGAAATCAAGGCGGAAAACCTGTTGGGCGAGGAAGAGGGGAACGGCTTTAAGCAATTGATGCAGACCTTTGAAAGCGCCCGTATCCAGACGGCGGCCCGTGCGCTGGGCGTGGCGCAGAACGCAATGGAGCTTGGCCTTCGGTACGCGCTGGACCGAATTCAGTTCGCCCGGCCGATCATCAAGTTTCCACGTGTTGCCGGAAAGCTCTCCTGGATGGCTGTTGAAATCATGATGGCGCGGCAGCTCACATATGCCTCCGCCCGTGCGAAGGATGAAGGTCGGCGCTGTGATCTTGAGGCGGGGATGGCCAAACTTCTGGGCGCCCGCGTGGCCTGGAGCACGGCAGACAATGCCCTGCAAATTCACGGGGGCAACGGCTTCGCGCTGGAGTATCCGATCAGCCGTGTCTTGTGTGATGCGCGTATCCTCAATATTTTTGAGGGCGCCGGTGAAATTCAGGCGCAGGTAATTGCCCGCCGCCTGCTGGAAGGGGCAAACTGACGGAGTTCCGCTATGGAACAAAGGCTGTCGTTGATAACGCTTGGTGTCAGGGATCTGGCGCGAAGCACTGCCTTTTTCGAATCCCTTGGCTGGAAGCGTTCCGTAAAGGACGCTCCCGGCGTCTCCTTTTTTCAATGCGGTTCAATTGCATTTAGCCTGTTTCCCCGGGATGAATTGGCAAAGGACGCTGGCGTGCCCGCAACCGGTTCAGGTTTTGAAGGATTCTCGATCGCCTATAATGCCCGTAGTAAGGCTGAAGTTGATGACGTGCTGTCGGAAGTTCAGTTGCTCGGCGCGGAAATCGTCAAGTCGGCGGCGGATGTATTCTGGGGCGGGTACTCAGGATATTTTCGCGACCTTGACGGTCATCTTTGGGAAGTCGCCTGGAATCCCGGGTTTGAGATCGATAGCTCTGGCGCCGTAACGCTTCCGGATTGATAGCGCTCTTTCTATCTCTCTTCCATATCTCCGGTGAATTCAAAACCGAGGACGGCGGCAATGGTGGCGCCGAACAGCACAACAGCCCAACTTACATAGAGCCAGATCAGGAAGAGGGGGATGGCCGCCATGGCGCCGTAAACCACCTCGTATGACGGAAAATATTGAAGGTACAGCTTGAAGAAATACTTTCCGAGCATGAACAGCGCCGTCGCAATCGCTGCACCGATGAAGGCATGGCGCCATTTAACATCGCAGGCCGGGACAATCCGGTAAAGAATAAACAGCACGATAAAAGGCAACAGAACCGGCAGTGTTGAACGAACGAGATCGACGGTTCCCGCAATCTGGATACCGGTTGCTTCTTCGCTTACCTGAATGATCCAGTCAATAAGGGTCAGGCTGGTCCCAATGGCAATGGGACCAATCAGGGTAATGATGATATAAATGACAAATCGCTTGAGCGGATTACGCGTCGCCGCAACTTTCCATATCTGGCTGAAAATTTCTTCAATGCTGGACATGAGCAGTAATGCCGTTATGGCGATACCGCCAAGGCCGAAGAGGGTTAGCTGACTGGCATTGATGGTAAAATCACGAAGCGCCGCATCTACTGTTGAGATTTTTGACGGCAGCAGACTGTCGAAAAGGAAATTGGTGATTTGTTCCTGCAGATGGGTGAAAGCGGGGATAGCGGTAAAGAGGGCAAAAGCGACGGCCGCAAGCGGTACGATTGCAAGCAATGTCTGATAGCTCAGGGCGGTCGCCATCCGCAGGCAATTCTGTCCGGTGAAATGCTGCCAGATTCGGATCAGTAATGAGACAACAGAATTCTGCACATTGCCCTCTTGTATAATCCGCTAATCGGGAAATTTGCTGCTGGCAAGCTCCCCTCCCAGTCCCCAGTCCCCAGTCCCCAGTCCCCAGTCATCCTTGGCGACGTTATTGATGATCACATTGACGCTGGCTGCGCCGCAACCGGTAATGCGAACCATTTCGGCAGTGATCGATTTAACCAGCTCCTCTTTGGTTTCGCGGTCGCGCCCTTCAAACATATCAATTCTGACAACAGGCATTTAAGGCATCCTTCTTCAAATTATCTACACAATATTACGTTCCAGTACAGCTTCCCCTGCCGCCACCCGCGAAAAAGAGAAGCGGGAGAGGTCGAGGCTTTTATATTCACCGTGGGTAATGAGTTCGGCTATGCCGCGACCAACGGCCGGTGATTGTTGTAAACCGTGCCCCGAAAATCCATTTGCAAAAAAGAAATTCATGATCTCAGGGTGCGGTCCAAGAATGGCATTCTGATCCAAAGTATTATAGGCATAATGGCCTGCCCAGGCATTCTCAAGCTTGATCGCTTCAAATGCGGGCACACGATGGGCCAGGATCGGCCATATATGCTCTTCAAACCAGCCATAGTCTATTTCGAAGTCTGAACAATCCGGGTCATTCCCGGGATCCGGGGAGCAGCCGGCAATGAACTGGCGCCCTTCCGGAGAGAAATGAACGCCACTTGGATCAATCACCAGCGGGCAATCTGATATCTCCGTACGGCAGCTGAAGCAAAAAGCAAAACGCTTTCGTGAGCGGACGGGAAGCTCGATATCGGCCCATCCGGCAATTTCCGCCGCTTGAGGTCCTGCGGCATTTACGACGCTCCCCGCAGGCAGATTCGAGCCATCCTTTAGAAGGACACTGTTTATGCGCTTTGCCGTCATCTCAAAACCGACGGCTTCGGCATTCAGGAATTGCACGCCCAGAGAAATTGATTTCTTGCGAAAAGCCTGATTAAGGCTATAGGCATCAAGGCGGCCCTCCCCGCTTAATCCCAGCGACCCGCCTGCGAGGTCGGAAACATTCATCCAGGGGTAGCCGCGCATAAGATCTTCGGTATCGAGAAGACCGACATTGACGCCCAGTTTTCGCTGAATGGCATTGTTTGTATAGAGCAGCGGAATGTGGCGGTCCTCTGCCAGGAACAGATATCCATATTCGCGATAGTCCACATCAACCGGCGTGTCATCGACGGCAAGATGATGGGTAATCTCTCTCAGGAATTCCTGCATGAACTGTGACATGAGGATGTTTTCGGGCGTTGAGAACTGTTGCCGGACTCCTCCCCATGAACGTGCGGTGGAGCCGAACTCATAGCTCGGGTCTTTTTCGAGGACAGTCACGCTGCCGTCAAACCCGGCCATGCTTTTCAGGAAATAGGCAATGGACGATCCGACAACGCCGCCGCCGATAATTACGATATCCTGGGTTGCTTCCATGACTTTTCCTGTCCATATAAGGCGTGAACGTGTAGCGTTAGGTGAATCTGTTTATATGATGAAGCCGGACCGATCATTATGATTAACTATCTCATTGTTGCTGCTGTAATTGCAACGGCGCTTGTCCTGTTCTTTGGCGTGCTGACAATGGCGCGCGGTGGTGAGTTCAACCGTCGCTACGGAAACAAGCTGATGCGCTTGCGTATTCTGGTGCAGGCCGTCGCGGTTATCCTTATTATGATCGGGATATGGCTTGCAGGGACTTCAAATTGATCCCAGCCTTCCGGACAGTTGTTATATCGATGAAGCATGAAAAATGGTAAAGCTTACAAAAATCTATACGCGTGGTGGAGACAAAGGGAAAACATCCCTCGGAGATGGCGCGCGGGTCAGCAAGACAAGCCCGCGTGTTGAAGCCTACGGTGACGTGGATGAAACAAATGCTATCGTCGGACTTGTCCGGTTGCATGTGACCGGCCAGACTGGTGAAATGCTGTCGCGTATCCAGAATGATCTTTTTGATCTGGGGGCGGATCTCTGCACACCTGAGCAGGAGAACCCGAAATACCCGCCGCTCAGGATTGTAAAAGCGCAGGTCGATCGCCTTGAAGAAGAGATTGACGAGATGAATTCGGAATTGGCGCCGCTTAATTCCTTTATTCTGCCGGGGGGCTCTGTGGCGTCCTCCTATCTGCATCTGGCTAGAACAGTCTGTCGGCGGGCAGAGCGGCGGATGATTACATTGAGCGATTCGGAAACAGTCAATCCGCTCGCGATTGCCTATGCCAATCGTCTATCTGATTTCCTGTTTGTGCTTGGTCGCTTCCTGAATGACAAGGGAGCGGGAGACGTTCTCTGGGTCCCTGGGGCCAACAGAGAAACGGTTTGAGTTTAATTATTTAGGTAAAACAATTAGTTAGGTCATGTAAAAATGTCCTGCTACGGCGAATTGACAGATAGTCAATAGCTATTTATTGTGCACTGCCGAATAAGAGTAGAAATTACATATATTATGATCTCAAATTCACACTATCGGAGTAACGGGTTTCCGGTAGAAAGTGAAGAAACTATAACCCGGGAGTAGACCGATCCATGAAAGTTCTCGTCGCTGTTAAACGTGTCGTGGACTACAACGTTAAGATCCGTGTTAAAGCGGACAAGACTGGTGTAGACCTCGCAAACGTTAAGATGTCCATGAACCCCTTTGATGAAATTGCCGTTGAGGAAGGTCTTCGCCTTCGCGAAGCCGGCGTGGCAACGGAAGTTATCGCCATGTCCGTCGGGCCGCAAGCTGCGCAGGAAACATTGCGCACTGCCCTCGCCATGGGCGCAGACCGGGGCATTCTGGTAAAAACGGATGAGACAGTCGAACCCCTTGGTGTTGCCAAATTGATGAAAGCCGTCGCCGATGAGGAAAAGCCGGATTTGATCATCGTCGGCAAACAGGCCATTGATGATGACTCCAATCAGACCGGTCAGATGCTGGCGGCATTGCTCGGCTGGTCCCAGGGCACATTTGCTTCTAAAGTTAGCCTGGAAGACGGCACGGCAAAGGTCACCCGCGAGGTTGACGGCGGCCTGCAGACAATCAATCTGAAAATGCCTGCCGTTGTCACGACTGATCTCCGCCTGAACGAGCCGCGTTACGCGTCCCTGCCAAACATCATGAAGGCAAAGAAAAAGCCGATTGATGAAAAATCGCCCGAAGATCTCGGTGTTGATATTACACCGCGTCTGACGACGCTGAAAGTGGAAGAACCGGCAAAACGTGAAGCCGGTGTAATGGTAGAATCTGTCGCAGAACTGGTCGACAAGCTGAAAAACGAAGCGGGGGTTATCTGATGACTGTTCTTGTACTTGCCGATCATGACAATGAAGCGCTTGGCACTGCGACGCTGAATACTGTGACTGCTGCGACTGAACTGGGCGGTGACGTCCATGTACTGGTTGCCGGGAATGGGTGCTCGGCGGTTGCCGATGAAGCCGCAAAAGTTTCTGGTGTCGCAAAAGTTCTGTTGGTGGAAGACGCCCTGTATGGTGACATGCTGGCGGAAAATGTTGCGGCGCTTATTGTTTCTCTCGCCGATAGCTATGACGCGATTGTGGCGGCCGCAACCTCTGCCGGGAAGAATATCCTGCCGCGTGTTGCCGCTCTTCTTGATGTTGGACAGATTTCTGAAATTGTCGAAATAATCTCGCCAGATACTTTTGTTCGCCCGATCTATGCCGGTAACGCCATGGCGACCGTGCAGAGCAGTGACGCGAAGAAGGTGATCACCGTGCGGGCAACGAACTTTGCGGCCGCAGACGCAACCGGTGGTTCGGCCTCTGTTGAAGCCGCGAGCGCCGCTGCGGATGCCGGACTTTCCACCTTTGTCGGAGCGGAGCTTTCTGAATCCGAACGTCCTGAACTCACATCTGCTAAAATTGTGATTTCTGGCGGTCGCGGTATGCAATCCGGTGATAACTTTCATCTGCTTGAAGCAATTGCCGATAAGCTTGGTGCTGCCGTTGGCGCCAGCCGCGCCGCAGTTGACGCTGGGTTCGTGCCCAACGAGTTTCAGGTGGGCCAGACCGGTAAGGTCGTTGCTCCACAGCTTTATATTGCCGTTGGTATTTCCGGTGCCATTCAGCATCTTGCCGGTATGAAAGACAGCAAGGTGATTGTGGCCATCAACAAGGATGAGGAAGCCCCGATTTTCCAGGTGGCTGACTATGGACTTGTTGCAGACTTGTTCAAGGCCCTGCCGGAGCTGGATGCCGCTCTGTGATGACGTGTGGAAGTCGGACTATTGGCGTTATGATCGCGCTCACCTTTATGCTTGGAATTAGGCAATGATTAACAAAGTTAGTGTGATTGGCGCTGGCCAGATGGGCAATGGTATTGCCCATGTTCTGGCTGTTGCGGGAATAGATGTGTTTCTCAAGGATATTTCCAAGGAACAGCTGGAAAAGGCTTTGGATACCATTGAGCATAATTTGCGGCGACAGGTGGGGCGTGGCGCTCTTTCCGAGGCAGATATTACCAAGGCGCTCACTCATATCAGTCCGGTTACCGATGATGCCCATCTTTCTGAAGTGGATCTGGTGATTGAGGCGGCTACCGAGAATGAGGAAATCAAGAAGAAGATTCTCAGTGCTCTCGGACCGCAGCTAAGACCGGAAGCGATTATCGCCACCAATACATCGTCCATTTCCGTTACCCGCCTTGCCGCGATAACGGATCGGCCGGAAAAGTTCATAGGCATGCATTTTATGAATCCGGTGCCGGTGATGCAACTGGTGGAACTGATCCGGGGTATTGCGACGAATGAGGAAACATTCGAGACGGTCAAGGATCTTGCTGTTCGTCTCGATAAGACGCCGACTCCGGCGGAGGATTTTCCTGCCTTTATCGTCAATCGTATCCTGCTCCCTATGATCAATGAAGCGGTCTATACCCTGTATGAAGGAGTCGGTTCGGTTCGGGCGATCGATACGGCAATGCGCCTTGGCGCCAACCATCCGATGGGTCCGCTTCAACTGGCGGATTTTATCGGACTGGATGTTTGCCTGGCCATTATGCAGGTTCTTTATGAAGGTCTGGCGGATACAAAATATCGGCCTTGCCCACTTCTGGTGAAATATGTGGAGGCTGGCTGGCTTGGACGTAAATCCGGCCGCGGTTTCTATGATTACACTGGCGAAGAACCAATCCCGACACGCTAGATTGTAAAGTACGGTCACAAATAAACCCCGGAAACCTGTCTAGGCTTCCGGGGTTTTTCTTTAGGCTACTTTATGATTAGTTGACTTCGAAAAGTCCCGCCGCACCCATGCCGCCGCCGATACACATGGTGACGACCACATATTTCGCGCCCCGGCGCTTGCCTTCAATAAGGGCGTGACCTGTCAGGCGAGCCCCGGACATGCCGTATGGGTGTCCGATGGAGATTGCCCCGCCGTCAACATTGAGAAGGTCATTGGGAATACCAAGCTTGTCACGGCAGTACAGAACCTGTACGGCGAAGGCTTCGTTGAGTTCCCAAAGGCCGATGTCATCCATCTTTAGGCCATGGCGTTTGAGCAGTTTCGGAACCGCAAAAACCGGACCGATTCCCATCTCATCGGGCTCACAGCCCGCGACAACCAGACCGCGATAGATTCCAAGCGGTTCGATATTACGCTGCTCGGCAAGTTTGCTGTCCATGACAACACAAGCAGAGGCGCCGTCGGAGAGCTGACTCGCATTCCCCGCCGTAATAAAGCAATCCTCCCCCATGACCGGTTTCAGGCTTGAAAGCCCTTCCAGCGTTGTGCTTGGGCGATTGCCTTCGTCCTGGGTTAGGGTGACTTCTTCATGGAGGGTTTCGCCGGTTTCCTTGTTCTCCATCACCTTGATTGTGGTCATGGGGACGATTTCCTGATCAAACCGACCTGCTTCCTGTGCTGCAGCAGTGCGCATCTGGCTTTGATAGCTATATTCGTCCATGGCTTCGCGGGTGATGCCATAACGTGTTGCGACGGTTTCCGCAGTTTTCAGCATCGGGTCATAAATGGACGGCTTATGTTCAAGGAGCCATTCATTCTGCGCGCGATAGCGGTTCATATGCTCATTCTGCACGAGGCTGATGCTGTCCATTCCGCCGGCGGCCATGACAGGCACCTTGTCGACGATAACCCGTTGTGCAGCCATTGAAATAGTTTGCAGGCCGGAGGAGCAGAAACGGTTCACTGTCGTGCCGGATGATGTGACGGGCAGGCCAGCCCGAAGCAGCGCCTGGCGAGCAATATTTCCACCGGTTGCGCCTTCGGGATTGGCCACGCCGAAGATGACATCTTCAACCTCAGCCGGATCAACACCGGCGCGTTCAACGGCATGCTTGATAACATGCCCGCCCATGTCCGCCCCGTGGGTGTTGTTGAAGGCACCGCGATATGCCTTGCCGATAGGGGTTCTGGCGGTGGATACGATAACGGCATCTGCCATAAGAATTCTCCTCATTTGTTATTATTTATGCGCCCATGCCCTGTAAACGCAGACGGGAATTGCCCGCAATTCTATATAGAGTAATCGCCGATGGAAAGGATGAATTGCGGTCTCGCTGTGATGACCGCAACAACTCTATGAAATTGTTGGATCCTGTTCCCGTCACAGGATTTCAAGGACTGATTCCGGCGGGCGGCCGATGCGGGCCTTGCCGTTGGCAATCACGATCGGCCGTTCGATCAGTTTTGGATGATCGACCATGGCATTGATGAGGACATCGTTACTGAGCGCCGTGTCGCCGAGATTATTTTCCTTATATTCCGCCTCGCCTTTCCGCATCAAATCCCGGGGCTGTATATCCAGCATTTTCAGTATTTCTGTCAGTCGGCCTTTGGTTGGAGGAGAGGTGAGATACTCCGTAACCTGGGGCTCAATGCCCTTTTCCTGCAAAAGGGCAAGAGTCTGACGGGATTTGCTGCAGCGGGGATTGTGGAAGATTTCAACGGACATTCTATGTTCTACTCCGGACAGGTTATGACAGGTCTTTATTGTGGCTTATTATTTAACGCAGTGCTCACGTTTATGCCAGCTTCTGATCGGCAGGTTTGGAACGATGCCTGAATTGTTTGCTTGCCTGTTGGGGCGCGATTGCATATTTAGGCCGCATGACAATTCACATGGCAACTCAAAATAACGCTGATAAACCCGGCGTGATGCTGCGTATCGGGTCCAAGATTGGGCTCGTTAACTGGCGCGGTATGATCACCCTCCTGTCCAAGGAGGTCCGCCGGTTCCTGAAAGTGCCGTTGCAAACCGTGCTGGCGCCGATGATGACGACAATTCTATTTCTGGCGATCTTTACGCTGGCCTTTGGCGGAAGCGAGCGATATGTCGGCGATGTTTCCTACGCCAGTTTCCTGGCGCCGGGGCTGATCATGATGGCAATTATCCAGAATTCTTTTGCCAACACATCATCGTCAGTTCTGATTTCGAAAATTCAGGGAAACATTGTTGATATTCTGATGCCCCCATTGTCTCCGGCAGAGTTAACACTTGCCTATGTACTCTCTGGGCTCGCCCGCGGGGTGACGGTTGCCCTTGCCGTCGGCGCGGTAATGTGGGTGTTGATCGACATTTCCATATATTCCTGGGTAGCGGTGATCTATTACACCATCGGCGCCGGTTTGATGCTGTCGCTGCTTGGGATGATTGGCGGAATAGTCTCGGAAAAATTCGATCATATGGCGGCCATGACGAATTTTATCATCATGCCGCTGTCCTTCCTGTCCGGGACATTCTATTCAATCGACCGGCTGGATGGCATCTGGTACCAGATCAGTCATCTCAACCCCTTTTTCTATATGATTGATGGCTTTCGGTTTGGGTTTATTGGCACTTCTGACAGCTCTGTCTGGGTTGGGTCGCTGTTTATCGCCTGCGTCGATATTCTACTCTACATTGCCGTTTGGGCGCTGATAAGAAGCGGATATCGTCTGAAAGCCTGAAAATATCGTTTTCAACGTAAGAGTTTGATTGACAGGGCACGGTCTCCTGTCAATACTTCCGCGCTTTCTGGTAGCTAAAATTAGCCGGTTATCCTTTAGTTTCGTGGAGAAAGCATATGATTCCCGCATTATTGTCAAACTATGCTCCTGCCGATCTTTCCTTTGAAAAGGGGGAAGGTCCGTATCTCTATGGAAATGATGGTCGACGATACCTCGATTTTGCGGCGGGCATCGCGGTCAGCGGGCTCGGGCACGCCCATCCGAAGCTTGTTGCGGCACTGACGGACCAGGCGCAGAAAGTCTGGCATGTGTCCAACCTTTTCCGCATTCCGGGACAGGAGGAACTTGCCCGCAAGCTGGTTGATGCGACTTTTGCGGACGCAGCGTATTTCTGTAACTCCGGCGCGGAGGCCAATGAGTGCGGTATCAAGATGGTCCGGAAGTATTTCAGCACCAACGGTCATCCCGAAAAATACCGGATCATTGCTTTTGAAAACTCTTTTCATGGCCGGACCCTTGCGACAATTGCTGCGGCCGGGCAGGAGAAGCTGCTGGCTGGTTTCGGGCCGGTTGTGGACGGATTTGACCATGTTCCCGTTCACGACATCGAGGCAGTGAAGGCAGCGATTACGGATGAAACGGCGGCCATTCTGATTGAACCGGTTCTGGGGGAGGGCGGCATTCAGGTTGTTGAGCCCGAGTTCCTGCGCGCGCTTCGAAAATTATGCGATGAGCGTGATCTTCTCCTGATGCTGGATGAAATACAGACCGGCATGGGGCGGACTGGCAAGCTCTTCGCTTACGAACATGCAGGCATCAAACCTGATATCCTGACCTCTGCGAAGGCGCTCGGCGGCGGTTTCCCCGTAGGCGCGTGCCTGGCCGTCGAGAAAGTCGCAAAGGCCATGACCGTCGGGAGCCATGGGTCCACCTATGGCGGTAATCCGCTCGCTATGGCGGTTGCCGGTGCCGTTGTTGATGTTATGAGCGAAGAAGGCTTTATGGACCATGTCGTCGAGATGGGGAATCACCTGAAGCAGGGGATTGTCGGTGTGATCGATCGCCATCCGGATATCCTTGAGGAAATTCGCGGCATTGGGTTGCATCTCGGCCTGAAATGCAAGGTGGAAAACACGCTGGTGAACAACAAATTGCTGGAACTCGGCGTTTTGACAGCGAAAGGTGGAGACAATGTCGTCCGCCTCCTGCCGCCGCTGATCATTGAAGATGCCCAGGTGTCAGAATTTATCAATCTGCTGGATGAAGCCTGTACGGAGCTTGAGAATGGCTAACCCACTTCATTTTCTTGACCTGAATGCACTCTCGAAAGCCGACGTGCGCGGAATTATCGATGACGGCATAGCGTTGAAGCGCGCGCGCGCGAATTTGCCAAAGGGCACGATGGACAAGGAGGCGCCGCTCAAGGGCCTTACTCTTGCCGCCATATTCGAGTTTCCGTCAACCCGGACCCGCGTTTCCTTTGACATGGCGATGCGCCAGCTCGGAGGGCATACGATTGTCCTGAACAGCAATGACATGCAGCTGGGGCGAGGGGAAACGATTGCGGATACGGCGCGGGTTCTCTCGCGCTATGTGGATGCGATCATGATCCGCACAGACGAGCATGCGAAGCTGCTTGAACTGGCCGAGTATGCGACGGTGCCGGTCATCAATGGCCTCACGAATGACAGCCATCCATGTCAGCTAATGGCAGATGTCATGACGTTTGAAGAGCATCGCGGCCCGATCAAGGACAAGATTGTTGCCTGGTGCGGGGACGGAAATAACATGGTCACCTCCTGGATCCATGCAGCGGGAGTATTCGATTTTGAGTTTCGGATCGCCTGTCCGGAAGAGCTTGCGCCAGATCAAAGGGCGCTTGACTGGGCGAAAGAAATAGGAGCAGCGGTACATGTGACCCGGGATGCGGCCGAGGCGGCATCCGGCGCCCATTGTATCGTCGCGGACACATGGGTTTCCATGGGCGATGATGTTGCCAACCGTCATAATCTGCTGGCGCCTTATCAGGTGGATGAAGCCCTGATGGCGCGCGCGGCGAATGACGCGATCTTCATGCACTGCCTGCCTGCGCATCGTGGGGAAGAGGCGACGGCCGCCGTTATGGATGGTCCGCAATCGGTTATTTTTGATGAGGCGGAAAACCGTCTTCATGCGCAAAAAGCCGTCCTTCGCTGGTGTCTTGGCGCGAATTGATATTTCATTTGAACGAGAGAGAAACCTTATGGCCGACGCAGGTCAGAGAATAATCACTGATAACCTTATCCAGCCCTTTCAGATGGCGAAAGCCGGGGTGAGGGGACGCGTCGTACGGATGGGACGTGTCGTTGATTCCATTCTCAATCGGCATGGATATCCGGAAGCTGTCGCCCGGTTTCTGGGGGAAGGCCTGGTGCTGGCGGCGATGCTGGGTGGTGCTCTCAAGTTTGATGGTATCTTTACGGTGCAAACCAAAGGAGACGGAGCCATCAGCATGATTGCTGCGGATATGACGACTCCCGGCAACATGCGGGGCTATGCGTCATTCGATCCGGAAAAGCTGGGTGAGCATTCTACGGATGCTGTCTCGCTAAACGTCAAGGATTACCTGGGTAAAGGTTATGCCGCCTTTACCATTGACGCCGGTGAAGAGCATAAAAGATATCAGGGGATCGTCGATCTTGAGGGAGACAGCCTCGCTGCCTGCATGGAGAACTATTTCGACAAGTCGGAACAGATCGATACATTGCTGCGGGTCGCCGTTGACAAAAGCGGCGGAAAATGGCGCGCAGGCGGCCTGATGATCCAGCGGTTACCGGATGAGAATGCAACCGAAATCAATCAGGACCAGGAAGAAGAGAACTGGCGAAATGCGCTGGCACTTGCAGGCACAATTACGGCGGAAGAACTGACCAACCCGATCCTCAAATCCGCCGAGTTGCTGTACAAGCTGTTTCATGAAGACGGCGTCTGGCTTTATGATCCACAAGAACTTCAGGATCAATGCAGCTGTAGCGAGGAGCGGGTTTTGAATACGTTAAAAACCTTTGCCGGATCGGATGTGGAGGATATGGCAGAGGGCGGCGTCATTTCGGTTGATTGCCAGTTTTGTTCCAGCAAATATGAAATCCGGGTTGATGATATTATCTGACAACAGTTAGGGGGCATCCCTTAAACACAGGGTTGAACTTCATCCACGGACCGTAATAGAGTATAACTGGTTCAATTCCTTTCAAGGTGAGAGTAAAATGGCTGGCCTTCGCCGTCTTCTGACAATTGCTACCCTCCTGCTGCCAACCCTTCTTTTCGGTTGTGCCGCACCACCGCCAAATCCGGTCTATCCGGAGATTACTTTTCAACATCTCAACCCGCTGTATCTTAATGTGGGTGAAATAAAGATCGTGGATGAGTTTACGCCGCCTCTCAAACCACCACATGTCGAACATGAGCTTCCCGTTTCCATTGATCAGACAGTACGGAACTGGGTGCGGGATCGCTTGCGGACCACCGGAAACAGTGGTGCGGTGGCGACGGTAACCATCAAGGACGCGAGCGCGGTTGAAAAGGGACTGGATAAGGAAACTGGCCTCAAAGGCCTGATTACGAAGGATCAGTCCGAGCTTTATGAGTTTCATGTGTTGGTGGAGCTCAAGATTACGGAAATATCCGGCTCCTCTGCCTTCGTCACAGCGGAGGCAACGCGTACAAAATCAGTCGCCGAGGGCATTACGCTGAACCAGCGCGAAAAAACCTACTTTAACCAAGTGGAAGCTCTGATGAGAGCATTTGATCCGGAGATGGAAAAGAATATCCGGACTTTTATGGGCGCGTATTTGCGATAACAGAAAACGGCTCTAAAAGCCTTTCCGAGATGCCTTTGCAGTATGCATGGCGCATTTTAACAGAGACCAAGTTCAAACGATTGACCCAGTAAAATGAAACAGCCAGGCTCCTCAACTTCGGAACGAATGCTGGAAACAGCGGGGCGATTGTTTGCCGACAGGGCGTTTGATTCTGTTTCGACCCGCGAGATAGCGGCGGCAGCTGAGGTTAATCTGTCAGCTATTTCCTATCATTTTCATAACAAGGAAGGGCTCTATCGGGCGGTGTTCGAGAAGATCGTCCGGGATCTAAAACCGGTCAGGGTGAGTCTGGCGCTTATACTTGAAAACCAGCTTGCGGCGGCCAGTGATGATCGTAACGCCTATGCCGAGACTGTCACACTTTTCGTCTCCCGCCTTGTCGACAGTGCGATTTCGCCCGTTACACGCTGGCGTATGCGCCTGATCAAGCGGGAAATAGAGATGCCGACAGATTGCTTCCAGATCATCATGGAAGGGCATATCAATGTCATTCATGACTTGCTTGGCATCCTGATCTCTAAAATATCCGGAGAATCACCAACGACTGAGAATGTCAGACTTGAAGCCATGTCCATCCTCGCGATCTGCCTGCAATATGCGCTGAATGAAGAGATGGTGAAGGCACGGATGGGGTGGTCAGACATTGGCCCCATTGAAATTGAAGGGATAAAAATTTCCATGGCGGAAATGGTCTTGCGGTCGCTCAATCTCGGGGATTATATAGATCGCGTCAGAATAGAATAATTGTTCCCCGCTGCGCCGCTGTTTAGCGCTGCCAGAACCGTCGTGAGAATAGGACAAGCACGGTAAAGAGTTCAAGTCGGCCCAGAAGCATCCCGAGCGACATCAGCCATTTCGCCGGATCTGACAGGGATTTGAAGGTGCCTGATGGGCCGACAATTTCACCGAGGCCCGGTCCGACATTGGTGATTGCGGTTCCAGCACTGGAAATCGCGGTCAGAAAATCAAGCCCGGTCAGGCCGAGTGCGATTGTAAGAAGCGTAAATATAGCCAGAAACAAAAAGACAAAGCTGGTTACCGAGATAATAGTCTCCTCCGGAAGAGGTTGACCATTATAGTGAGGCTTGAAAATTCCGCTGGGCCGGATCAGCTGCATAAACTGACAGCGGACGGTTTCAACGAGAATCTGTATACGGAAAACCTTGATACTACAGGATGCCGACCCCGCACACCCGCCGACAAACATGAAGAAGAAAAACGCGACCGTTCCGAACCCACCCCAGCTGCTATAGTCAACGGTCGCATAGCCCGTGCCCGTGATAATGGATGTTACGTTAAAGGTGGCATGGCGCAAGGCTATCCAGAAAGGAATGTCTTCGTTCAGTATTTGCCAGATGATCATTATGATAATGCCGAAAAGGATAATAGAGAGAAACCATCTGACCTGGCTATCCATCAGGAAACTACCTGGCTTGCCTTTGACGATGTGCAGATACATCAAAAAGGGTAGTGCGCCCATAATCATGAAAACGACCATGATGCTCTCGACAAGCGGGCTTTCGAAATCCCCGGCGGACTGATCAGATGTTGAAAAACCGCCTGTGGATATGGTTGTCATCGCATGGGTCGCCGCATCAAACAGACTCATTCCCGTCATCCACAGGGAAAGCGTGCAGATCAGGCTGAGTATCAGATATATATAACTGATTGCCTTGACGATATCGGCGACTCTGGGCAAGGCCTTCTCCGATGTCGCTTCGGAGGCCTCCATACGGAAAAGTTGCATCCCGCCAATCCGGAGCAAGGGCATGATGGCAATTGCCATGACAATAATCCCGATGCCGCCAAACCATTGTAGCAACGCTCGCCACATGAGAATGCCGGGCGGCGCCGTATCGAGGCCGGTCAATACGGTTGATCCGGTGGTTGTTAGACCTGACATAGCTTCAAAAAAAGCATCCGTGTAGGGGATGCTCATTTCACTGAAGGTGAACGGAAGAGCCGCCGCGGCCGGCATTAAAATCCAGACGGCCGTTGTCAGAATAAAGGCTTGCTGACGCCCAAGTTCAAGGCTGCCGCCTCGGTTAGAGAGGAATAACCCGCCTCCTGCGAACACTGAAACGGCGGCGGAAACCAGAAAAACCTGCCAGTCACTATGTCCAACGAACAGATCCACCATCGCCGGAATGATCATGGCCAGTCCGATAACCACAAGCATGATACCGAGAATGGCGAGAATCAGGCGATAATTGTTCACGGCGCGGCCGTACTCAGCCTTTGTCGATGAACGCGAGCAACTCGCGTCGTGTGATATCGGACCGGCGGAAAATGCCGAGCATTGTACTGGTGATCATCGTCACGCCATCCTTGTGAACGCCGCGTGTCGTCATGCATTGGTGGGCGCTTTCGATAACAACGGCGACGCCTTTTGGCTGGAGTGTCCGCTCTATGGTTTCCGCGATTTGCCGGGTAAGCTTTTCCTGTATCTGCAAGCGTTTGGAATAGGCATCCACCACTCGCGCCAGCTTGGATATGCCGACCACACGATTGCTCGGCATATAGGCAACATGGGCAACACCAATGATGGGGACCATGTGATGCTCGCAGTAGCTTTCAACGCGAATATCTTTCAGAACCACCATCTCGTCATAGCCGTTCACTTCCTCGAATGTGCGGGAGAGATAAGTGTCCGGATCTTCGTTGTATCCGGCAAAAAATTCAAGGTAGGAACGCGTCACGCGATCAGGCGTGCCTTTTAATCCTTCGCGCGCCGGATCATCCCCTGCCCAACGTATTAATGTTCGGACAGCTTCTTCCGCTTCCTGTTTTGTTGGCTTGTTTTGCGCCGGTTTTCCCGGATGAATTTGCTTGTTCATTTCTGGATCATTTCCCAAGGTATCGTCCGCCACTATCAGTTTATGGACGACATTGAATCCGGGCTGTCAAGTGAGAAGGCCGGAATGTCGACTGCGAATGTCTTTCCTTCTTCCGATTCCATATCATAGGTGCCGACCATGATGCCGGACGATGTGGAAAGGGGCGTTCCGCTGGTATATTCATAAATATCGCCGGGTGCAAGGACAGGTTGCTCCCCGATAACGCCCTCTCCGTCGACGGTCTCAGTGTGCCCGTCGGCATTGGTGATGCGCCAATGCCGGTTTCTGAGGGTTACGGTTCTAATTCCCTGATTTTCGATTCTGACTTGATAGGCCCAGAGATACAATCCATCGGACGGACGTGATCGCTCGGCCAAATAGACGGGCGTCACCGAAACCATGATATTCTCGGTAATTTTGCTATAGGCCTCCCCGCCCGTCATGATATCCCCCTAGTTTGCGGTTTCAGCTACATACTTGACTTGAATATTGCGTTCCGGGAGCAATTTGTCCAGTAAATCGGTTTTTGGGATGTCGGGAGAGAAGAAGAAAAACTCTTTCTCCCGTCCCTTTAATCAAGCGTTTTGCCGGCTAAGCGCATACCCAAGATCCTCGATCAGATCGTCGACATCTTCCAGTCCGACAGACAGCCTTAACATGCTTTCCGTTATGCCCAATTCCTGCTTCGTTGCCTCGTCAACGCTGGAATGGGTTGTCGTCGTTGGATGGGTGATCAGTGATTTTGCATCCCCGAGATTATTGCTTATATCGATCAGCGACAGGCGATTGAGAACGGAGAAGGCATCGTCTTGATTGCCAGCCACTTCAAATGCGACGAGGGAGCCGCCGCGCGACATCTGCTGCTTTGCCAGGGCATGGTGCGGATGCATGTCGCTGCCCGGATATAAAACGCGCTTGATAGCCGGATGACCGCTTAGGAAGTTAGCAATTTTTTCTGCGTTATCACACTGCTTCTCGACACGCAGTTCCAGTGTTTCCAGCCCTTTTAACAGATTCCACGCATTGAATGGGCTGAGCGCGGGCCCTGTGTGTTTGAGATATGGCGCAAGGGTGTCTTCAATAAATTCCTCTGATCCGAGGACGATACCGCCGAGGCAGCGACCCTGACCATCAATATGCTTTGTTGCAGAATAGACAACAATATCCGCGCCTAATGTGATCGGGTGCTGCAATACGGGCGTCGCGAAAACGTTATCCACGACGACCTTTGCGCCGACTTTATGGGCTAATTCCGAAATTGCCGCGATATCCATGATTTCCAGCGCCGGGTTGGACGGCGTTTCGAAGAACACGCAGGCTGTCTTTTCATTAATTGCCTTTTTCCACTGATCAATGTCCGTGCCGTCGATCAGGGTCACGTCTATCCCGAATCTTGGAAGAATCGTCTCAATAATATACAGGCAGGATCCAAACAGCGCCTTTGGGGCGACCACATGATCTCCGGCTTTTAGTTGCGACATCAGGGCGCCGTTGACTGCGGCCATGCCGCTTGCTGTTGCGCGGGCGGCCTCTGCTCCCTCTTCCAGAAGGATCATGCGTTCTTCAAACATGGAGAGGGTGGGATTGGCGTATCGGGAATAGATATAGCCGTCATTCTCTCCCTTGAAGCGTCCGGCGGCCTGCTCGGCGCTGTCATAAACAAAACCCGAATTCATGAAAATGGCTTCGGATGTCTCATTAAACTGGGAACGCTTGGTGCCGCCGCGGACCAGCTTTGTCGCGGTCCGGTATTCCGATGCGCGGGTCGGCGCTGTCTCTTTTTTCTCTGTCATCTTACCCTCGAGGCATAAAAAAACCCCGACCATCGATCAGGGTTCATACGAGCCCCGACCTTTTAGCGTTTCTTTTAACGTGGCCGCAAGCCGGTCGGCACAAATCACCACGGCAAAAAGCATTATCGCCACAGGCTGAGGCTGTCAAGAATTTCTGTTGCGGTCCCGCCGTTCTTTCTGTAGGAACTGGAATTGCGCGGGCGTAGCTCAATGGCAGAGCAGAAGCTTCCCAAGCTTACGACGAGGGTTCGATTCCCTTCGCCCGCTCCAATTATCCTTTTACTTTGCATATAAATTTTCAGCATCACATTTGGCTGCGGAGTTCGTCAGTTATTCGACGACGCGTAATTGGAGCATATTATATGACGATATCCTTACAGCTAGCCCTTGACGGCAGCGAGAAAGAAAATGTGAAGGCAGTTTTATTGACTCAGAACGGCAGTGATGTTGCACGTTGGGGTGAGAATGGGAGTAATCTGCAGGATAGTGTAACTGTCCAAGCAGTCGAAACGCATGTAACGGTTTTTTATACTGGCAACACTCAGGATGAAGGCGACATAGATCCAGACAGTGATGGGTACGTCATTATCACCGCCGATGGTCATGGGAATACCGAAATTGATTATAGTATTCCGATCGATTAGTTATTTTTCACCGACCATATTTTCGGGGCGGACCCAGTCGTCGAATTCTTCTTCGGTCAGGAGGCCCAGTTCGAGTGCGGCTTCTTTCAGGCTGCTATTCTCCGCATAGGCTTTCTTGGCGATTTTTGCCGCATTGTCATAGCCGATATGAGGGTTCAGCGCCGTGACCAGCATCAGCGATTGTGCCATCAATTCCTCAATACGTGGTTTGTTGGTTTCTATTCCCGTGACGCAGTTATCCGTGAAGCTTCTAAATGCGTCGCCGAGCAACCGGATGGATTGCAGCACGTTGTGAATAATCACCGGTTTGAACGCATTCAGTTCGAAATGTCCGTTTGATCCGGCAATCGTGACCGTGACGTGATTCCCCATCACCTGAGCGGCCACCTGGGAGAGGGCTTCGCATTGTGTGGGATTTACCTTGCCGGGCATGATGGAGGAGCCGGGCTCGTTCGCGGGCACAATAAGTTCACCCAGTCCGCTTCTTGGCCCGCTGGCGAGAAAGCGGATATCATTGGCAATTTTCATGGCGCCGGTCGCAATTACATTCAGGACCCCTGACAGCTCCACCAAAGCGTCATGCGCGGCAATCGCTTCGAATTTATTCTTGGCGCTTGTAAAGGGAAGCTCCGTCAGGTCGGATAAGGTTGCAACGAAGGTTTCCGCGAATCCTGGGGCCGCGTTCAGGCCTGTTCCGACTGCTGTGCCACCTTGTGCAACTTCCATTATGCGTGGAAGGCTGTCTTGGAGCCGCGCCATCCCGAGATCAATCTGACGGACATAACCGGAAAATTCCTGCCCGAGCGTGATTGGTACCGCGTCTTGCGCATGGGTTCTGCCGATTTTGATAATATCCTTGAATTCAAAGGATTTATCCTGGAGCGCCTGATGACAATGATGAAGGGCCGGTAGCAGATGATGAGTGGCTTGCTCCGCTGCGGCGATTGACATCGCCGTTGGAAAGCTGTCGTTAGAGCTTTGACCCATATTGACATGGTCATTGGGATGAACCGGCTTCTTTTGGCCGATCGGCATCCCGAGAATTTCATTGGCGCGATTGGCAATGACTTCATTGGCATTCATATTGCTCTGGGTGCCGGAACCGGTTTGCCAGATCACGAGCGGAAAGTGATCGTTAAGCTGTCCGTTTATTACTTCATTCGCGGCCAGAACGATTGCATCGGCCAGCCGGGGCTCAAGTTGTCCAAGAATCTGGTTGCTGAGGGCCGCAGTTTTCTTCTGTAGACCCAGCGCACGAATGAGAGGTCGCGGCAGGCGCTCTGTGCCAATCTTGAAATTTTTCAGAGATCGCGCCGTTTGCGCACCCCAATAACGGTCTGCCGGAACAGCGATGTCTCCCATGGTGTCGGTTTCGATGCGCGTCGAAGCCATAATTTTCCTCCAGTCAGGTCGTCAGCACTGCCTCTAGATATGGGTCAGGATAAACCATAGAAAACCACCATTTGCAGGCCGAGGTAAATACCGATGGCGATCAGAAAAAGATTAAGGGTGCGATCCGCGGCCTTGCCCATCTCTTTCAGTTTCCTGGCAAATAAAATACGGGCGATAAACAGGACAACAAACGCGATGGCGAGAAGTTTCAGGATCATGTTGAGGTGGCTAGCTCCTCATCTGACGTATCTGCATCCATTGTCTCCGAGGGAGAGTATATGGCAATATCATTGCCGCCCCTCGATTTTACGGCGTACATCTGATTATCTGCAATTTCGACAAGAGCAGACCAATCGCTGACATCAGCGCTTTGCCGGTCAACAATGCCAAAGCTGGCCGTCACCATTTTTCCGTCGGGACGAGTCCCGAGACCGATATTGCGCAACCGTCGGATCGACTTCAACGCACCCTCTGCATCCGTATTAGGAAGCAGAATGACAAACTCCTCTCCGCCCCAGCGGATCAGCACGTCCGATCCGCGCGCGTTTCGGCGAATATTTGCTGCTGCCGTGGAGAGAACCCGGTCGCCCGCTTCATGGCCATACCGGTCATTGACAGACTTGAAACTGTCCAGGTCCGTAAAAACGATGGAAAAGGGTGTGTTCTGTCGCTTTGAGATTTTAAACTGAACATCGATAATCTCCTCACCGCTGTTCCGGCTGTAACAGTGGGTCAATGTATCGATGGATGCTTGGTCGATAAGCAGAGAAATGTATAACAACTGGCTTATCGCGGCGAAGGCGCTCAGAACAGCTGTCGCAGTAAGGGTCAGGAGCATTCCGAGCTGCAGGTTAGGGTCTGCATTTTCAGGCATCAGGATCAAAATCAGCATCTGGATCACGAAAAACAGAACCAGCGTAAGCACGGCCTCCTTTATCGTTAGCGGGAAGATCGCGATACATCCGACGATCAGAAAAGGAAACAAGGCATAACCGGCAGCAACCAGACTGGTGATGGACAATATGTCTGTAATGTCGAGAAGCGGCTGATACATTGTCTGGAATGTCAGCAGGATGGCGAAGAAGATACCGAGGGCGCGATAGGCATCGCGCATGGTCTCCCCGCTACTGATGCCAAAGAAGAGGGCAAGGAAAAGGACCGACATCAGCACACGTGTTATCCCGAGCGTGATGTAGGTCTCGGCCTCGAAAGTCAGCAGATCCAGCAGAAAACCCAGAGGGAAAGCGACCACGCATAGAAGGCTTAAAAACCGGATACGGGATATAATGACACGTGCGCGTCGGCGGATGAGCAGCGGCGAGTGGCTCTGGTTGGAAATAAGACGCTCCAGTCCTTCCGCTGACGCAGATTGGCGTCCGCCTCCGGAAAAAACGTCATACAAATAAACCAGCACTGATTGCTTACCCCCTCGACCGGACTGACGATCCTTTCATAACAAATAAACTCTGTGAGCGGTATTTATTTTGGATCAGTGCGCTTGCGGGAGGGCTATCGCGAGCGATTGATGAAATTCTCCATCATCCTTTTTGGCTCGTCGCTCTCATAGGAACGCGCGAAGGCTTCAATCCCGAGCTGGATGCCGTCGCGAAGGGAGTTATTCTCCCAGTCGTTACATAGTTCTTTCTGGATTGCCATAGCGTTGCGGCCACCGGACAGGATTTCGTCGATGACCTTACCCACTTCCGCGTCAAGGGCGTCGTCTTCCGTCAGTCGCTGGACAAGGCCGGCTTCACGCGCCTCGCCAGCCCCGAGGCGTCGTCCGGTCAGTACCAGTTCGCGGGCAAGGTTATACCCCAAAATGCGCGGTAACAGCGCCGCGTCGATAACGGATGGGATCCCGACCCGGACTTCGGGCATAGCAAATTCAGCGCTTTCGCAGGCGACAATCATATCGCAGGACGCCGCAAATTCCATTCCTGCGCCGAGACAGAAGCCGTTAACCCTGGCAACGACAGGTGCGTGGAAATAACGGACTTTATGGCAGACATGATGCATGTTGGTGATGAAGCTGCGGGCGGACACAGGGTCCAGCCCCGCCATTTCGGTAATATCTGCACCGCCGATAAAACTTTTGTTCCCGGCTCCGGATATGATGAGAACGGCGATATCCGTGTCTTTATCGAGTGTAGTGATCGCCTCGTCCAGTTCCCGTATAACATGTGAATTTAGGGTGTTGAGTTTACGCTGGTTATCTACGGTCACACGCGCGATTTTGCCCTCCGGCCGGTCTTTCAGTTCTGTTAGAATAAATTTGGTCATTGTTTTCTCCGCTATTATTATTAATTTACTACTGAAAGAATGCCAAAGCCACCGGCCTTGGTATAACAACCAATCTTCACAATAGTGAAAATAGAGACGAAAATATGTTTATTCAGACAAAGCCCGGCAACAATGCGACAGAGCTGGAATTTTTCCCGGCCGAGACCGTTTATGAAAATGGTCCTTTCGATATCTCGCAGGAGGATGCGGCGAGCAGATCGCCGCTTGCACAGCGGCTTTATGAGATTGACGGTGTCGCCGCCATAACATTGAAATCTGAAAGTATTATTGTCTCAAAGACGGATGCGCGGGACTGGTCGTCTCTCCGGACAGAAATTTTTGGTGCGATTGTGGCGCATTTCCAGAGTGGAGAGCCCGCCGTCAACGAAAATGCGGATGATGCGCCCGGTGAGTTCGATATTGAAATTATTGATCAAATCAAGGATCTGCTCGCAACGCGGATTGTTCCGGCGGTAACGCAGTCGGGCGGAGATGTCTCGTTTCATAGCTATAAAAGCGGTAAGCTCTATTTGAAGTTCCAGGGCCCTGCCTTCTCTATGCTGACGGGCATTCAGAACATGCTGAGGCACTATATTCCGGAAATTACCGCAGTACTTGATTATCGTGAAGCATTGCCAAAGCCGGGCCTTAAAACACCGGAGGGAGTTGCGATCCGCAAGCTGCTGGAGGAAAAGGTGAATCCGTCAATTGCGGCACATGGCGGGCGTATCACACTCGTCGATCTGCAGAAGGACCGAGCCTATGTTCGCCTGGACGGCGGTTGTCAGGGGTGCGGTATGGCGGATGTAACGTTGAAACAGGGGGTTGCGGTTGAAATCCAGAATCTGGTGCCGTCGATCACCGAGGTGCTGGACGTGACCGATCATGCTGACGGGACCAATCCCTATTATCAGCCAGCCTAATCCTTTTACTTCAAGTTAATTGGTAAATCGTTACCGGGTCCCGCCTGCCTTTTAGCTGGTAATCTCCGATTTTCGTTGCGTTGATGTCTGGTGCGGCTTTGTAGGTTGCGTCGGTCATCAGGATAAAAACCTCTTCCGTTTGGTCTGGAGAGAGGGTCTTGCCATGCTGTTCCATTCGCTGGGCCGTATTAACGGTATCACCCACCACGGTGTAATTGAGCCGTCCCGCTGAGCCGATATTTCCGACGACAAGCGGTCCCGTATGAATTCCAATTCGCATATGGACTTCCGTGAGGTCCTCTTCGCGGCGCTTCTTATTATCTGAGACTATGGCTTCTTTAATTGCCTTGGCCGCGCGGCAGGCACGCGCCGCATGATCTTCCTGTATTTCCGGTGCCCCCCAGAACGCCATGACGGCGTCGCCGATGAATTTGTCGACGGTTCCTCCTTCCGCCTCTATGCAGCTTGTGACCAGCTCAAAATGGTGATTGAGAAAGTTCGCGACTTCTTCCGTTTTCATGCTTTCCGCCTGCGGGGTAAAGCCTGCGATGTCCGTAAACATGACAGTTACGATGCGTTCTTCGGAATTGGCTTCTCCGCTTTCCATGAGTTTGCGAACGAGGGATTTAGGAACATATGTCTCAAACCATGATAAGCCACGCAGCATGGCGTTGTAGGCCTCATTTGCCTCATTAACTTCGGTAAAGCGGCTTCTGGGTAAGGACGTCACCGCCTGAAAATCGAGATTTGAAATTTGCCTTGAGGCGTCCGACAACATAAGGACAGGCCGGGAAATCCGTCGCCCGATGATAATTGCGACCACTGCGCTTAACAACATTATCACGAGCCCGGCAATTCCGGCGATCACCAGGCGACGAAGTTCTGCCGTTATATCTTCATCCCGGATCCAGTACCCTAATGTGAAACTCTCGTCTGAATATCCGTCAAGCTGTTTGTAAATAAAGATATAGCCGTCGTCCTCAATCTCCAGATAATGGCTTTCAAATGCGGTTGAATCCCCCAAAAGATCGAGATTTTGACGTTCTGCTGACCAGATTTTCCTGAGAACCGGATCCTCAACCTCTTCAAGTTTCGGAACGACATTGTCCACGCTCAAGCCGCTGACGGGTCTATTGATGCCCTGCTGCAAAAGCACGTGATCCCGCCCGTATAGTATGAAGCGCTTTCCGTTGGTGAGAGATTGCGCCGCATTCATCCGGTTATTGACCGTCGTCACAGTGATCGTTGCAATAAGGGCGCCTATAAACTGCCCATCCTGAATGACGGGTTCACGAAAACTGAGAATGGTTTCCTTCAAGGTCGGCACATAAATGAGCTGCCCCCAGCTCCCTTTCTTGCGGCTTGAAATTTCCCTGATGGCCAGCCGTGCGACGGGATCCCTGCTTTCATCGAAGGTGATAATATTTTGGTTGTCCCTGCTCGAGGCCATGCCCTGCAATGTGGGTCCTACAAACGAGAGGGTGGAAATCTGCGGTGTTCCCGCCACCGCCGCCAAGAGGTAGCCTCTAAGCTGGTCTTGGTCGTTTATGTCGAGCTTACCTTCCTCGATCAGCTTGGCGATATATTGCGTTTGATATGCGGCCGGGTTGAGCAGTTCCGTCAGGTCGTTCTCCGCCGATTCCATTGCCGTACTGGCCTTATCAATCAGAAGATTCCGTGTGTTGGTAAGCCCGGAAGTGAGGCTGATGCCCAAGACAATGACAACGGTAATGACAACCAATGTACCAAAGCTGACGGCCAGAACAGTCGCAATCGGCAGGGACCTGATAGGTTTACGGGGGCTGGGTGAAATCTTACTTCTCCTGAACGGGCGCTGTTTTCCGATAGCATAGGCAGGTATTTTATACAAAGTTAAACCCTATATGGGCCAGTAGACAAAGCCGTGCAAGTCGATATACTTCCTGCATGAATCTGGTTGTCGCGTTTGAAGCAATTTTGGTTGTTTGTTGCCTGATTTCGCTGAATCTGGCGCGACAGTCCTTTTTTCCGGCAAGTCTCTTCTGGGCTTTTGGCGTTGTCACAATCGGTGTGGCGGCGGCTCTGGGTGGTTTCAAGTTTGCCGGGTTCAGCGGGTTGGAATCATATCACACGCTGGCGAAGCATTTTGCCGGTTCGATCGGCATAGCCTCATTTGCCCTCGGCGCTCTTGCGGGATTGCTCGCAAATTTCTTTATTCGCTTTCACTGGTGGATATTGCTCGTCGTGATCCTGTTGCTATGTGCAGTATTATTGCTCGATACTTGGCGTTTTCCTGCGCAAATCCAGCTCGGCCTGGTCGGGCTGATCCTGCTTGTCGGGGTGATCCGGCTTATCTCGTCCGGTTTGCTCGCCATATACCTGTTGCTGGGAGTTGCCTGTCTGATCCTGTCCGACATCGCCACCAGATGGCTCGCCGTTAACACGGGAATGGCGGAAGTGAATATTTATCATGTCCTGCTGTCGCTTGCCGTTATTTCGTTCGGCCTGTCTGCGTCGCGGGATAATTGGGAGTAGCTTTTTTGCTATATTCGTTCGCGGTGTATTGATTTTGCTTTGTATCTCGTTATAACCGGCGGCGAATCGTCCGGTCCGTTATGCCCGGCTGACGATGTTCTGTCCATTTTGAAATAGAAAGGGTGTCATGGCAGAAGCAAATTCGAAATCGGCCAAGGAACTGTTTGTGGTCTTTGGCGGCAGGGTGACAGATACGCGGGGCCGGGATTTTGCTGACCCGGGTAAACTGGACGTCCGCGGCTTTTTTGAAAATTATGACAGTGCCCTGTCGGCATGGCGCGCCGCCAGCCAGTCACAGGTCGATGATGCCTTTACAAAATATGTGATTGTCCGTCTCTGGTAACTAACGGACTTTTCCACACCGCGGAAAAGCTGTCAAAGCAGGCCGTGTAATTTTGCACAACTGTTGGAGATGGCGTATTGTGGTCCCTTCTGAACTTTATTGAAAAGCAGGTGTCCCGTGCGCGATTTTTACCAACCCGGCCGTTCCGTGACCTACGGCTTGAACGGCGCTGCTGCCGCCTCCAGCATGCATGCTTCGCAGATAGCAATCAGCATCCTGAAATCCGGTGGCAACGCCATGGACGCGGCCATTGCCGCCTGTGCCATACAATGTGTTGTCGATCCTATGCAAACCGGTATCGGCGGGGATTGTTTTGCGCTCGTTGCCATGGGCGGTGGCAGTCAGGTCGAAGGGCTGAATGGATCGGGCAAGGCGCCAGGCGCGCTGACTGCGGACTACCTTCTCTCGAAAGGTGTCGACAAAATGGACGCGACCAGCGCCCATTCGATTACCATTCCGGGGGCCATTGACGCCTGGGTTCGGCTGCATGAAAAATATGGCAGTATGGAATTTGCGGATATTCTAAAGCCCGCCATCGATTGCGCAGAGAACGGTTTTGTGGTGACGGACCGTACTTCCGTTGACTGGCAGATGGGAGCGGCAAAACTCCAAAAGAATGAGGCCGCAAGCGAGATTTTCCTCAAAAACGGGAAGCCGCCGGCAGCCGGAACTACCTGGCGTCTGCCGAAGCTGGCGGCGACATTGAAGGCCATTGCCAAAAACGGGCGCTCAGCCTTTTATGAGGGAGATATTGCGGCGCAGATGACGGAAACGTTGAAAGCCGTAGGCGGATTGCACGAGGCATCGGATTTTGCCGAGACGGGCGCTGATTTTGTGGCACCTATTCATAGTGAATATCATGGGCATATCGTTCACCAGATTCCCCCGAACGGTCAGGGGATTACGGCCCTCATCATGCTGAATATCCTGAAACGCCTTGATATGAACGGGCTCGATCCCATGGGGGCCAAGCGGCTTCATCTGGAGGCAGAGGCGGCGCGTCTTGCCTATCTTGCTCGGAATAAATATGTCGCCGACCCGATGAAGGCGGATGTGCCCGTCGATATGCTGCTGTCCGATGAGTTCGCCGAGCATCTCTGCGGGTTTATCGAAGTTGGAAAAGCGGGTGATCCTACTGGGGCCAATGCACTGGAACGTCACCGGGATACCGTATATCTGACCGTCGTTGACAAGGATAGAAACGCGGTATCTTTCATCAATTCACTGTTTCAGGGATTCGGAAGCGGCATTGCCTGTGCCAAAACGGGTGTTTTATTCCAGAACCGGGGTTTTGGTTTCGTCGTCGATCCGCACCATCCCAACTGTATTGCTCCTGGCAAAAGACCGTTGCATACCATCATCCCCGGTATGGTAACGAAGGACGGCAAGGCGACCATGAGCTACGGCGTCATGGGTGGAGGCTATCAGCCGGTCGGCCACGCACATGTTCTCATGAATATCTGGGATTATGGAATGGATGTGCAGGAAGCGCTGGACTGTCCGCGCGCGTTCTATGACGCAGGTGTCTTGGATGTTGAAAAGTCTATTCCGGCAGCCGTACGCCAGGAACTGGCGAACATGGGCTATCAGCTCAGAGATCCCGACGTTCCTCTCGGGGGCGGACAGATCATAGCCATCAATCCGGAGACCGGCGTTCTTTCCGCCGGCTCCGAACCACGAAAGGACGGCTGCGCCCTCGCGTATTGATTTGAGGCTCAGGCTTCGGCGATAGTATTTCCGGTTGCGCCGAGTTCCTTACATGCCTGCTGAACGCGTTCCGCCATGGATTTTTCGCATTCCCGCAACCAGGCTCGTGGATCGTAATGCTTTTTGAAGGGCGTGCCGTCGACCGGATCGATCTGGTATTTGAATGCTTTCGGATGCGCTTCAACATAGGCGCCAACCGGCTTGGAAAAGGCAAACTGCGTATCGGTGTCGACATTCATCTTGAACACACCATAGCTGACGGCTTCCGCAATTTCTTCGGCGCTTGAACCGGAACCACCATGGAAGACGAAATCAAGCGGCTTTTCCTTGGTGTCGTATACACTCTGCACATGCTTCTGCGACGCCAGCAATATTTCCGGCCGAAGCTGAACATTGCCCGGCTTGTAGACGCCATGCACATTGCCAAAGGCGGCGGCAACAGAGAAGTGACCGATGGAAGAGAGGCGCTCATATGCCTGTAGCACTTCCTCAGGCTGGGTATAGAGTTTGCTGTTATCCATAACATCGACATCACTGCCAACGCCATCTTCCTCACCGCCGGTAACACCAAGCTCGATTTCAAGGCTCATATCGATCTTGGCGAGCCGCGTCAGAATGCGCTCGCAATCGGCGAGATTTTCTTCAATCGGCTCTTCAGAGAGGTCGAGCATGTGGGAGCTGAAAAGCGGCTTGCCCGTTGCTTCATATTCCGCCTCGCTGGCGTCGATCATACCTTCAACCCAGGGAATAAGGCCCTTGTTTGCATGGTCCGTATGCAGAACGACGCAGATTCCGTATTCCTTGGCAACTGTATGAATGTGACGGGCAGCTGAAATGGCGCCGACGATGCGTGCCTTATCGACATCCTTGATGCCCTTGCCGGCGAAGAATTGTGCGCCACCATTTGAAAGCTGAATAATGATGTCAGATTTGCTGAGCATTGCAGCTTCCAGCGCTGCATTGACGGTGTTGGTGCCGGTAACATTGATTGCGGGAAGTGCGAAGCCCTGCGACTTACAGTTTTCAACAAGGGTGAGGTAATCCCGCCCTGTTACGACACCTGGTTTCAGCTTCTTGGTTTTTTCTTGCACGTCTTAATTCCTCTTGATGACAGTTTTCGTGATTTGCACGAGAAGATAGGAGACAAATATTTAAAATTCTTTACATCCGGTCGGGAACGTCAATTCCCAGAATATACAAAACCTTTTCCATTTGGCGCAACGTAATGCCGCATAGGCGCAGGCGGGACGCGCGAATGCCGGGGTCTGCCTCACCAAGAACTGGGCATTCGTGGTAGAAGCTATTGAATTCCTGGCTCAGATTGTAAACATGATCGCAGAGAATATTAGGCGCATTTTTCTCCGCAGCGGCGGCGACGGCCTCCGGAAGGGCGGCAATCGCCAGCATCAGATTTCTTTCCGCATCATGTGTCGCCAGTAAGCGGCCTTTCGTCAGGTTCTGTTCTGCCGCTTTGCGTAGCATGGATTTGATACGAACGGCCGCATACATCTGATACGGTCCGGTGCGTCCTTCAAATTTCGTGAATCTTTCAAGGTCGAAAACATAGTTGGACATTCTCTGGTTCGAGAGGTCCGCATATTTGATTGCGGCAACCCCGACCTTTGTCGAGATGTCGTCAAGTTCCACCGCGTCGAACCGTTCGGACATTCCTGTCTCGGTGATGACCTTGCGGGCTTCCCCGATTGCATCCTCAATCAAACTCCGAAGTCGGACGACGCCGCCATCACGGGTTTTAAGGGGCTTTCCGTCCTTCCCATTGACAGTACCAAAGCCGATATGTTCAAGCTGGCAATCGGAACCGATGCTGTTGCATTTATGGGCTGCCCGGAAAACCTGTTCGAAATGAAGGCTCTGGCGGGCATCGACAACATACAGCATAGCATCCGGGTCATGTTCTTTCCGCCGCATTTCGATAGTAGCCAGATCAGTTGTGCCATACATCACGGCGCCATCGGATTTTTCCAGGATCAGCGGCGGCATTTCTTTTTTGTCGCCCTCCTCAGCCACATTAACGACCACCGCTCCCTCGGACACTTCTGAATATCCCTCATTGGCGAGGCGATCCATCATCAGCGGGATATGGTCATTCGTATCGGCTTCACCTTTCCACTCGGTGAAATGGGCGCCGAGCAAATCAAAATCTATCCGGGTTTCGGCAATGGATACGTCACGCATATGCTGCCAGAGCGCGAGATAGCCGACGCGACCTTTCTGTAACTCGAAGGTGGCCTTGCGGGCACTTTCAAGAAAGGCCGGGTCTTCCTTGCTTCGGGCGGAGGCTGCTGGATATATCTCCTGCAGCTCCTCAACCGTCACCGGTGAGCCTTCTGGGTATGGTCCGCTGAAATCTGCATTGAAATAGGGGAGTTCAGGCTGTCGCCGTTCGATTTCCTTGATCAGCAGGCCCATGGGAAGGCCCCAGTCGCCAAAATGGACATCGCTGATGGCGGTATCGCCCAGAAATTCGCGCAGGCGGCGCAGACTTTCTCCAATGATGGTTGCCCGCAGATGGCCGACATGCATTGCCTTGGCGACATTCGGTCCGCCATAGTCGAGTATGACTTTCTTTGGGATATGACGCGAACGGCACCCGAAATATGAATCTTCAGCCAGATCACTGATATGGCCTACGAGAAAATCATCCATGAGGCGGATATTGATAAATCCTGGGCCAGCCAAAGTGAGCTCAGAAAACAGCCCGGTTTTTTCGAGTTCGGCCAGAACCTCGGTCGCGATTTCCCTTGGGTTTCGTTTTGCCTGTTTCGCGGCGGCGAGGGCACCATTGCACTGAAACTGCCCTAATTCCCGCCGTTGCGAAGGTACGACCATGCCGTAAGAGGTATCAAGGCCAACCGTCTCGAAGGCCAGCCCGGCAATCTGGCTAAGCTGGGATAAAAGCGATGCTGTCACGGATTTTCCCGATCTTTTTTGGTTCCTGACTTGTATAGACGTCTTTGCGAACATATGTCCCGCGCAGACGATGTGGCCCTATCTACTGGAAAATCCGTTTTGGGCCAAGGATTTTGGAGACACTCGCCGATCCTAAGGGAAAATATTTGCCCTTCCGGATTATTTTGTGAGGCGATTTTTCTCACATCCCTTGACACCTAACGAACTTTTCATTACATCCCTAGCGAAATTATTAGCACTCTCACCTGGAGAGTGCTAATAACAAATGAAACGGTTACTCAACAAGCATGAGGGAGACTTTAATGAAATTTCGTCCATTGCATGATCGCGTATTGGTCAAGCGTATCGAAGCCGAAGAAAAGACAGCCGGTGGCATTATTCTCGTGGATAGCGCGCAGGAAAAACCATCCCAGGGTGACGTTCTGGCGGTTGGCAACGGTGCCATTGCAGAAGACGGCACAGTTCGTCCGCTTGACGTTAAAGTGGGCGACAAGGTTGTTTTCGGTAAATGGTCCGGAACCGAGATCAAGGTTGAAGGCGAAGACGTCTTGATCATGAAAGAATCAGACATCATGGGCATTTTGGCCTAATCAACCCATTTATGATTGAGGAAAAATAGACATGGCAAAAGATGTAAAATTTAACACAGACGCTCGTCGGCGCATGCTGAAGGGCGTAAACACCCTTGCGGACGCTGTGAAAGTTACCCTAGGCCCGAAAGGCCGGAATGTAGTTATCGACAAATCCTTCGGTTCTCCGCGCATCACCAAAGATGGCGTGACAGTCGCCAAGGAAATCGAACTTGAAGACAAGTTTGAGAACATGGGCGCGCAGATGGTCAAGGAAGTTGCTTCCAAGACCAATGATATCGCCGGTGATGGCACAACAACAGCAACCGTTCTTGCACAGTCCATCATTCAGGAAGGTCTAAAAGCTGTTGCGGCTGCGATGAATCCGATGGATCTGAAGCGCGGTATTGATCTTGCTGTTGCAAAAGCCGTTGACTCTATCAAGGAAATGTCCAAGCCAGTTTCCGGTCAGGATGAAATTGCACAGGTCGGCACGATCTCGGCCAACGGCGAAGCTGAAATCGGTAGCATCATTTCCGAAGCCATGCAGCGCGTTGGCAACGAGGGTGTGATTACTGTTGAAGAAGCCAAAGGCCTTGCAACTGAGCTGGACGTTGTAGAAGGCATGCAGTTCGACCGTGGGTATCTTTCTCCTTACTTCGTCACGAACGCAGAGAAAATGGTTGCCGACATGGACAACCCCTACATCCTGCTTCACGAAAAGAAACTGACCAATCTGCAGCCGATGCTACCGCTTCTTGAAGCCGTTGTTCAGGCCGGCAAGCCGCTTCTCATCATCGCGGAAGACATCGAAGGCGAAGCACTTGCAACTCTTGTTGTCAACAAGCTCCGCGGCGGCCTAAAAATTGCGGCTGTCAAGGCTCCTGGCTTTGGTGACCGTCGCAAGGCGATGCTTGAAGACATTGCCATCCTGACCGGTGGACAAGTGATTTCCGAAGATTTGGGTATCAAACTTGAGAATGTCGGCCTTGATATGCTGGGTACAGCGAAATCCGTATCCATCTCCAAGGAAGAAACGACAATCATCGACGGTGCCGGTGAAAAAGCGGACATCGAAGGTCGTTGTAACCAGATCCGCGCTCAGGTCGAGGAAACATCCTCTGACTATGACCGCGAAAAACTTCAGGAACGACTTGCCAAACTCGCTGGCGGTGTTGCCGTGATCAAGGTTGGCGGCGCGACGGAAACCGAAGTGAAGGAACGCAAGGACCGCGTTGATGATGC
>TARA_R110000824_G_scaffold49483_22_pt1 | contig 38236 bp, 37 predicted proteins | sample TARA_R110000824 | Tara Oceans TARA_R110000824 (sample SAMEA4397747) | marine metagenome | biome: Polar Biome; feature: [MES] marine water layer (ENVO:01000295) within the mesopelagic zone...; material: water (ENVO:00002006), including particulate matter (ENVO:01000060) such...
ATTTAGCTCGGCGGTTAATTTGTTTAACACTTCTTGAACATAAACTGCACCAATTTTAATTGTGCCAATGTCAGTGCCGCTCTGCCCAGAGGGAACTGCGGGATACTCACCAGCCAAGCTTTCAACTTTTAGTACCTGCCCCCTGTTTAAATCAAATTGCAAAGTGGATAGGTATCCGCGACTGTTCAACAGGGCCCTCTTTTTCAATTCTGGGCTCAGGCCATTATAGAAGTCAGCGGAAGTCTGTGCGTCTGCGAAGACCCCTTGTGTTTTCAAAATCTTAGCGCGCTCACTTTTTTGCTTCTTTTTCGTAAATTGCTCATTGACTTCGGCAGTGCTTTTAGCCACTTGGCGACGAATCATCTGGAGCTGGCCGGCGGCGAGGCCCATCTCTCCAACTGACATGTCAACTGCCTTCTTAAGCGCAGGATTGTTCTCGGAAATAGCACTAGCGCCCCTAGCAACCAATAGCGACTCGCCTCGTTGGACTAGCGTAAAGAGTTCATCATTTTTTGACCAGTCAAGCACTTGCGTGAGCTTGTTAATTTGCTCTTGTTCAATGCCATATTCAAGAGAATCTAGCTTTATGTGTAGCATCTTTATAAACTGTATTTCTAGCTCTTCGGGAGAAGGCAGGTTTTCCTGGCTAGGCAAGGTAGCATTAAAATCATATTCCTCATTTCCAGCAGAAATCTGCTCTATAAATTCCGCAGGGAGTTCAATGCACTTAACTGATTTACCCATAGATCCTAGAATAATATTGGCGATGTTATCAATAGTAAAATCAAACCTATGGAACTTAAGTACACCCTTCACATCTAGGCCTTGAGTGTCGTCTTCGAAAGATTTCATAACGACAACATATTGCATAAAGTCATGACCGAACTGAGGATCAACTAAATCACCAACGAGATCGGTGAAACTTCCTCCAACTACAAGGCTTTTCTCACTGTAGAGCTTCAAACTAATGGGCGTGTTGTCTGCAGAAACGAAGTCAGCAATTGTGCCTGTATTTGCCGGAATCTGCTTGCCTCCTAGCAGAACAGCAAGGAACGCTTCAAAATTAAAGCCGGCTGATGCTGCATTGAAATTTGAAATAACCTTTGTCAAGGTCTTATAGAAAACTAAATAAGAGAGCGCAGAGGCAATTCTACCTCCCAAACTTGCACCTTCAACTCGCACAGACTCTGGATCGTTATAGAAAGCAGTTAGAGAAGTCAGTTTGTCCGAAAGGTCTGTGCCTTGGATGTTGGAAAGGAACTGCAATAATTGATTACGCGCTGGGCCTGATACTTCTTGATCGCCAACAGTTCTCACATCTGTCCAGCCAAGTTCAGTGACATCTATATCAGGAATGGCTTGAAGAGTGAGAGTTGAAGGATTGGTCATCTTCTCGTGAAGATGACTAGTCTGATCAGTCTCTAGAACTTCGCTGATAGCCTCAAATAAGAAGTTTAAATTTAGTTTTTTGTTAAAATATTCTTCTTTAACATATTTTAATTCATCTTTGTTCATACAAACACCTCATAGTAATTAGACAATTATATCAGCAATTCCTAAATTTACTGCCTCCTCTGCATCGAGATATACATTTGTTTTCTTTTCCATAAGTTTTTTGATATATTTTTCTGTCATATCAGTCTCTTCCGCGAGGGCCTTGATATACATTTTTTGTGTAGACTTGACTTCTGAAAATTCATTTTCAATATCTGCTATATGGCCATGTTGGCCTGCAACCACGCCATGGATCATGACTCTACAGTTTTTTCCAATCTTTCTATACCCCTTTGTTCCTGCCGCTAATAGCAACACCCCGGCAGACATTACTTTTCCTAGCCCGTATGTACAAATAGGAGTTCTGGTGCAAACATCCCGCATGACATCATAAACTGCAAACATCTCTGTTGCTGCTCCTCCATAAGAAGAGATGTAAAATTCGATTGGCTCGACGACTTCAGTCGCGTCGTCCTCATCTTCGGTCGATATATAAGTTCTAGAAGATGCATCCAAAGCCAGGAGTCCATAAACCACCTCAGAGCACCTCTCCTCATTAATGTCGCCATAGATTGCGATAGCACGGATCTCTGGTTTCTCCATAGCCATATTAATCATGGATACAAGGTCATCTGATTGCTCCTGAGCTTCTTCTTTGGTCTTGGTTTTTTCTTCATTAAACCTTATCATAAATTCTCCTTTTTGATAAAAAAAAGGCAGACCTTGCGGTCTGCCTTTGTAGCTTATTATTTAAATTAATCTTCTACTTCTTTAATAATCTCTTTGCGACGCGTCTTACAACCTCGTTAACAAAGTAATCATCTTCTTCGAGTTCAATTTGTGCTTCTTCGAGTTCATCCTCTGGGGAATCCATGCCCATATCAGGTGAAGGCGGCATGTCGGCATCTTCGTCCTCATCCGGCATTGGCTCATCGGGCATTGGCTCATCGGGCATTGGCTCATCGAGGGCAGGCTCGTCTGATAGCTCTACGTTGACCTTCTCCCTAATCTCATCGGGATGCTCTATCGCAGCTTCTAAAAACGCGTTGAGCCCCTCAAGGCCGGCTTCTACAGTGGCGCCACCGAGATCGCCAGCTGGCTCTTCGAGGTCAAGATCGTCCCCCTCGGGCTCGTCGAGGCCTACTGGCTCTTCGAGGCCAAGCTCGTCTTCTGGCGCATCTTCATACTCCGGATCCATGAGTTCTTGTTCCTCATCATAAAGGCCGGCCTCATTTAGTTTTTCAACAAAAGTGTTGGTGAGCGCACCAATGTTGGCAAACTTCATCATCTTGCGAATTTCTGACTCTTTTAAAAGCTTTTTCATATTTCTTCTCCCGAGAATGCACCATTGGTACATCCTTAAATAGATTCTTTATCTAATAAATGACCTATTTTTTTTAACGCTTTATCTTCTATTTGTTTAATCCTGACGAAGCTCACGCCAATACGCTCGGCGACCTGGCGCAAAGTCATGTTGCCGTTCCTCTCAATTGACTCAAGCGTACAATTAAAATCCTTGTCATATTCAATCCAGTATTTGCAATCTTCAACTGGACAAGAAGTGTTAAGAGACCTGCATGTTTCTAAACATTTTCTCATAAATCAGTCTCCTGTTCAATAGTATCAAAGATGCTTTCTATTTCTCCTTCCCTCAAAGAGAACTTCATTTCTTCAGCTTTTTTCTTTCTTTGTATTTGTTTAATTTTGGTCCGTTTCTGAATTCCCTGTATATCATATTTTTCTTTACATTTGTTCATATAATCAGCAATTAAGTCTTCACCTTCGATGTACCCTGTAATCATCATTCTAAAAAATTGAGATTGTGTTATCCCATCAAAATTGCATCTAACCTTTAATTTAATTTGCCTGTCTTGAGAATCGTAAAACATTATTTTTTTTCTTTCTTTAACTTTTGGGATAGTAGGGTCTTTCATTGTTCACTTCTCCTCAATATGTGAGTGCTACTTTCATTCTGGCCGGCGCCAGTCTGTAATACAAACTCAGCCTGCTCCTGGAACTCTTTGATATTACGCGCGCCTGAATATGAAAGACCTGAGCGTAGCCCGCCATCAATATCTCGAAGCGAGTAATCAGCATCGCCCTTAAAGGGCACGGTTGTTGAAACGCCTTCAGGTGTAGATGATTTACCTCTCCAGCTTGTCTGTGCAGCGTGTGATGCCATTCCTCTATATACCTTATATTGTTTACCATTTGCTCTCGTGAATAGCTGACCTGGAGTTTCGGATGTGCCGGCTAACATCGATCCAACCATCACAAAGTCCGCGCCGGCGGCGAGGGCTTTAACCATGTCTCCTGTGGTTTTAATTCCTCCATCTGCAATGATTTTTGTTCCAGTATTCTTGGTTTGCGCGCAGTCGAAGATACTTTGCAGGGTTGGGACTCCATGGCCGGTGACGATCCTAGTAGAACAAATCGACCCGCCGCCGATACCAACTCTTACCGAATCAGCACCCATTGACGATAGAGCATCAAAAGCTTCTAAGGTAGCTACATTTCCAGCCATTATGTGGACTCCTGTGGTCGCAAATTTGCTCTTCAAGGAGCCTAAGCACTCCTCCATGACAAAATGATGTCCATGGGCAACGTCAACACAAAGTATATTTGCACCGCAATCTACAGCCGCAGTGGCCCTCTCTAGATAATCGCCGGTCATGCCGATTGCTGCGCCGACACTTTTAGCTCCGGACGTGTAGGCCAAGTAAACTTCCGCAGACTGATCCTCGATCGAGTTATACCTATGTATAATCCCGAGGCCGCCGGCTTTATTCATGGCTGCAGCCATAGCAGACTCGGTTATTGTGTCCATCGGACTTGAAATTACTGGCAAAAGAAATTCAAATTTACCGAGCCTGGTCTCTAAAGAAACCTCTGATCTAGATCTAATATTACTATATTTCGGTACTAAAAGCACATCATCGAAAGAATAAGTTTGTCTCATTTTAATATCTCCAAGTATCTTTTAAATACCAAGCGGGTGGTTAACGTTTACATTGTTTGTTCTTGAGCACACTACCAACCCCCCACTGGCATGCCGTTAAGAGGGTTGCTAAATTGAGAGGGCGAGTCGTCTGTGCTACCCAGAGAGCCGGCGCCGCGGCCTGACATAGTGATGGGCGAATCATATAATTCTCCTGATGATTCTTCAATCTCCTGGGCCCTGAAGTGAACAACAGGCACAAGTACAAGTTGTGCAATCTTTTCACCAGTTGCAACATATTGTGTCTCTTGCCCAATGTTGTGCAAATCTATAAAGATCTCTCCTTCATATCCACTATCAATAATATGAGCACCCACAACAAGAGAGCGTTTAGCACCCATGCTGGACCTGTTACACGCTTGCAACATATAGCCATGCGGGATCCCAAACCTTAGACCAGTTGGCAAGAGTTGATTTTCGCCTGGCTCTATTCTTATTGCGCTGACTGCGGGGTCAATAGGATGATAAAACACATCTAAGCCCGCGTCACTAGGGTTCGCTCTTTGGGGCTTCGTCGCCCCCATCCTCAATTTGTACTCTAAAATCATTTTTTATCTCTTCAATTAGTTCTATTGTTCTTTCCCAGCATCCGGGACAGTACAGTCTTACAACTTCTTCCTTTTCTCTAATGACGACTCTCCATGTCTTTACATGCTCTTTGGACTTCTTATCAAAGGGTTCTTGACACGTCGCACATTCATTTTCTAGTTGGCCAAACATAGAAATTTGCTTTCTCATTTTCTTGTCAAGCTTCTTTTCTTTGTTGCGAGCTATTTTTCTTTTTAAACTTCCCATAACTATCCTAGTAGCTTGAATGTGTGGCGAACGGACCTAGTGCTAAAGCCCCATTCCTCACTGTGATCTAGTTTCGCTGCATATGGGCGGTTAAGATAAATCTGATCGGTGTCCTTAACCCCCCAGCATTTGATAGAGGTAGTCGTTGAAGTATCATCAACGACTTTGACAATCCAATAAGGCTTGCCATTCTTAGTTTTTTTGACAAGCACCTCTCGTGGAATGAACCATGCGACGCTCAGGGCTTTGTCCCAGTTACCTAGGGCAGGCACCCGATGTCGATCGATGGCTTGTCTGATTTGTTTGGTCAACACTAAGTCGAAAGGAAACATTCCTGTAAGATCTGAAACATATTCGATTTTCTCCTCTCGTGTGAAGTCTTCCTCTGGAGAGTATAGTTTAATATTCTCGTCTAGCTTCTTTTTGTTCTTTGGCTTATCTTGTATGCATGCCATCCAAAAATGTTTGCAGCCGTTAAATCTTTCATCAATGAGGCCGTCCATCGCACCTGACCTGCAAAGAACATCTAAGGCCTTTTTGTTTAACTTGGAATGTATAATTTCTTCTCCAAACAAAACGTCTTCGATGCTCACAAATGGCCTGTTCAAAACAATCTGGTCCATCGCCTTATCGCCTAGGCCCTTGATAGAACTAAGCGGCTGGATTAAGGTCTTACCGTCGTCGGCGATTTCCCACTGTCTCGTCGATGTATTAATGTTAATGCTTTCGATACGGAAGCCATATTTCTGAGCAAGACTGATAGCAGCTTCCTTTCGCGACTCTGGCTCCTTATCTAAGAAGGCGGCCATCCAACACTCGGGGTAATAATTAAACAACCAAGCGCACTGATAGGAAAGAATTGAATACGAAACCGCGTGGGACTTATTAAATCCATATCCGGAAAAGTACTCAAAATTCTGCCAGATATTTTCAGCGCTCTCTTGGGAAATAGATTTGTCGATACAGCCTTTTATGAATCTCAGCCTAATATCTTCTTTTTCCTCAAAGCCCTTTCCTGTTCCCTTTTTTGTTAACAGTTTACGCAGGTTGTTGCCTTCCTCCAGGGAAATGTTGTCACCCAGCTTATGAGCTAGCAGTGCAATTTGTTCCTGAAAAATCATAAAGCCAAACGTCTCTTTAGTGACCTCTTCAACAATGCTGTTAAGATAATTTTTAGTATTATTTCTTTTTGCTTTAATATACGATTTGTCCACGCCGGCGCTAAGGGGCCCGGGCCTGTAGATAGATGTAATAGCGGAGATATCAATAATATCATTTGGTTTAGACTTTTTACTTAGCCTTTGTGCTCCAGTGTTTGTAAACTGAAAAATACCAGCAAATTTGCCCTTATGAAAGATATTTTTATAAACTTTTTCATCATTTAAATCTAGAACATCTGGATGTAATGTAGAGTCATAATAATCTTTAACCTGCTGATATGTCGGGTTTTCAATTCCGTGATGCCTTTTAAGGATATGTGATACGGCTGACTCAATCATGCCCAGTGTCGACAACCCAAGAAGATCAAACTTAATAAAGCCCAGAGGTTCAAGATGGCGAACATTCTGGCCCTCAGACCACGGAGTTTGCACAACGCCACCAGAACAGATAAGGGGCATGTGTTCATCAAGGTTCTCGCCGATCACAACGCCGCCGGCGTGTCGGCTAGTTGATCGTACCTGGCCTACTAGGGCTTCAACGTGTGTCTTGATGTGAGGATATTTTTCTAGAAATCTGATCAAAGACTCAGAGTATTTCATCACTTCTTCGAAAGTAGGCGTATACACGCCGGCTTTCATACCCTTGTCCGCCTTGGCTTTTGGTGTTGCTTCCTTTACCATTCTGCCGGTAACGGGATTAACCTCTGTAAACGGCACACCATAGAATTTGCTAATATCCTTGATCAGGGAGCGCAACTGTAAAGTATTAAAGTTTGAAATCGGTACGACAGTAGTCTCTCCCCACTCCTTAGCCAAGATTTCCTTGAGTCCAAACGCGTCACTAACGTCATAGTCAATATCAGGATAGTCAGTAGCGTCTGATCTTAAGAATCTGCTGAATAGCAGGCCATACTTAATCGGATCGACTTGTGTAATTCCAAGCACGTACGCGACGAGGGATCCTGCTGCGGATCCGCGGCCAGGGCCGGCTAGCATATGCTTATTCGCTGTATCTGAGATGGCTTTCATGGTAAGAAAGTACTTGCTGAAGCCTCTATTGTTGATAACAGTAAGCTCGTGCTTAAGTCGATCGACGTACTCTTGATTATCGGATAGGCCTGACTTTCTTAAGCCTGCAATAGATTCCTTAACCAAAGTCTGTTCACCAGTTTCTCCGTCTGGAATAATAAACCCAGGAAGACGAACTGTGTCATCTGGCATGAAGTCTTCGATTCTTTCATGAGCAATCCAATGAGTCTTTACAAGCGAATCGTATACAAGGTCATCGTCGTAGGTGACTCCGCATTCTTGTGAGTACTTCTTATATGAATCCCACATCTGATCACCGTTCTTGGGATAAAGCTCCATGCCCATCTCATCGATGTCGACTGGAAGCTCTGACTTCATATACTCTGGTACCTTCGATTTGCCAAGCCAGCCTAGGCGCTTGTATAGTTCACGATCCTTCCAAGCCTCAGAGCTTGGATAGTGTGAATCAGCAGTTGAAATAAGCTCAATGTCGAACTCTTCGTGCATCTGAATAACATACTTATTTAAGTCATGTTGTTCAGGCACGTTGTTCCATTGAAGTTCGCCATACCAGCGATCCCCGAGACAATCGAGCATACATCGAGTAGTTTTGCGCATAGCCTCTAGAACAGCTTCGGGGCCCTCTTCGCGATTATTCCAATAGTCCTTGGCGTATACGCCGCCTAAGCAAGCGGACGAAGCAATAACACCTTCTCCATATTCTTTTAGAAGCTTATAGTCTAGCCGCGGCTTCCGGTAGAAGCTATCTCCCTGGTGCGAATCAGACACAATCTTAAAGATGTTATTCAAGCCAGTCTGATTCATAGCCACCAGTACAAGATGGCCACTGGAATTGATGGTGTTCTGAGACTTGCTCTTCGATGCATCTTCATCTTCAGACTCAACCTTATCCGTGTCATTAATAACCTTCCGGGCCTGCTTCTTGTCTAACTTGACTCTTTCATATTCCTTTTTCCAATCTTTGATAGAAGGTACAAAATATGCTTCGACGCCAAATATTGGCTTGAAGTCCTTGCCTTGTTCTTTCATTTTCTTAGCATGAAGAACTTGATAAGACAAGCCATTCATGTTTCCATGGTCTGTCAACGCCAGGGCGCTCATTCCGTTTTCATATGCAAAATCCATATGATCTTGCGGGTATCCAAACCCATCATACACAGAACCGGCTACACTATGAGCATGTAGACCTACGAAGGGAATTTTAGGGAATTCTCTTTTCATTAATGACCTCTCTATCACAAAAACAATATAGTCATATTATGTGTAGAGTCAATCTTCAATTTCTATATTTTTATCAAAAAAGAAATATTTCCTGCTACTCCGGGTCTAGGCCAAGCTCGTTCCATTCCAAGCTTCGCAGTAGTTTAGGCCTGGTTAGAGACTTGTTGTCAGATAAAAAATTACAATAATCTGTCCAATTATCTAGATTATAATAATTATCTATTTCTCTTGTCTTATACCTAGAGCTATCCAAAGTTTCAAATACTTCTTTCAAAGAAAAATTTCTATAAGAGAATCTCTCTTGTGGTGTGTATTTTTCACCTCTATGCTCAGGGTCTTTCCAAAGGCCAGTTGATCTCGTCTTAGATTCTTCAACAAGCTGGTCTATTTGACCAATGGTTAAGGTGAACCCTAGGTATAGATTGTCCTTAAATGTTTTATTGGCATAGCTCAGCACAACATCTTTTTCTGCTATTTCTCTTCTAATTTCTCTCGTTACGCTTGGATGGTAGAACCCATATGGCCAAGCGATCCAAAACTTATTTGGCGCAATATGACAACTTAAATTTTTTAATATCTTATTTGCTGTTCTTGCGCCGTGGATAGCTGACCATGCCAAATTGTCTCTCTTGTTAATATCTCTGATACTAATAGGTACATAATAAATTCTTATTGGTTTTTTAACGCCCTGCTTATTATATTCAAAGTGCCTATAATTATAAACAGGGTCTTGTACCAGTTCTCCAACTTGATACCTAATGAGGGGGGTTACATCGTCAGAGCAAACAAGCCATATTGTGTCGCAGCCGGCGTAGGCACATTCAAGCACGGCGCGCTCGATGGCAAGATAATTTGGTGCCAGGGGCATGAGTGATTCATGCCAGGGCATATTAAAATCTGATTTTAGGCCGGCGACAGGGATGATGCCTGCAATGTGTTTTTTTGAAGCCATTTTTTCAAGGCCTCTTTTTCCCTCTGACAGTGCCAGAAACATCCCCGCCGGTCTGCTCGTACCCTGCTAATCTCGCCCACCGCTGCGCGGCCTCGGTGTCTTTTATTTTTTGCTTAAATTGCGCTGCGCGCTGCTCTTGTTCTGTCGGGAGTAACTTGGACCTCACAAAGTCAACTCCCATCTCAAACGGAGCAGTATAAGATGAAATTAGTTTTTTTAATCTTTGTTTCAAATTAGGAGTTGAGATTTGAGCAATCTCTTTTTTGGAAGTTCCAGTCAGAGTGGCTATAGCTTTTCGAATTTCAGGGCCCGCAAGGGCATCAACACCGTCAACAGTCGCTAAGGCCGCGACAGTGGCGCCACCGAGAGTTTTTAATGCCGAGATCTTAGGAGTTTTTTTTGGAGTTTTTTTTGGGAACGGCTCTTTAAACCCTTCCGGGGGAGAAGCCTTGCCTGTCACAGGATCTATCGTCGGCGCGGGGTAATCATAGACCATCTTCGCTCCGGGGCGTCCCTTCGGCGACTGTGACGGCGCGGGGCTCTGACCTGCAGGCAGATCTTCTGGTTTTGGCCATGGCTTGAATTTCTGGCCGCGATCGGTCGGAAAACGACCTCCTTCAGGGTGTATGATGGGCGCGCCTGTTTCTATGCCTTGCATCGCCTGATTCCAATATTCTATGATATTATTTTTGATTAGCTTGCTCTTTGTCCCCGGACTAGAGCTTCTGAATTCACTACCAATACCAGGATTTTTGGACAGCCGGCTTATCAACTCATCATTTAATTTTTTAAATTCTTTTGGGTATTGTCTTTTTAGATGGTCCCTCCACTTTAGAGGATCCGGCCGGGATCCGGGTGAGCCCAGATCGGGGCTGGTCATCCTCACGTTAGGCAGCGATACAGTTTCTGCTTCATCAATCTTCACGCTGGTAAGATAGTTTTGCCACTTTTTCAACACGTCTTTCATATTAATAAATAGTTTGATTATTTGCCATTTGATAAACTGGATATACATCTCTTTTCCAAAGTCTCATCTCTATCTCTCTCCCGCAGTGTTTTTTTAGCAGGCCTGCAGCCTTAAGCCTGACCATAGTATCACTGCAGTCAAAGCTTTTTAACTGCTCTTCGCTTAAAAATGACTCACAAAGCAAATCTAAATACTTCTGATCTCCATCGATGCGCAAAGTTTTAAAAAACTTGACTCTATTAACAAACTTATGTCCAGTTTTTACTTCATCAAAGCTCAAGCTATGTAAGCCCTTGCAGTCAAACCAATCAACTACTCGATAATGTTTAAGCTTTCGCTGGATTGTCACTCCAGAAACATTTTCTGTATCGAACAAGCGAAGCTTTTCATATAAAATTGTAAAGACATCTTTCTGCGTAAATATTTTTATTAATTTTTTATCTGGAAAAACTCTTATACTTGCGGCCTTGTCCATAAAAGGACTCAGTCCTAGGACATAAAGTTGATAACATTTTTCTGCCCAAACGTTCTCTATACCTTCATAAGAATGATGTCTTGGCGGGCGGTTCTTAATTAGAAAGAAATTATTGCTATGAGCATATTCAACAGCGTCTAGGTCGGCGCCGATGACAACGTTTTTCCAAAGAAAATCAGCAGCCGCAGGGATCTTCATCGTAACACTCATTGTCGACTTTTCTGTCTTCCTTAATGCTTTTATGCCACTTTTTTAAAATACTATAAAATTTTGGGCGCTCGCCGCATCGTCCGGACTTCTTGGGTGCTCGAATTGCAGTAGCCCAAGCAGAGAGCCAAGTTCGCTCGACGGACCGATATCTACAAGCATATTTAACTTTTTCAATCTTTGACTTCACATGCTGAAGATATGCTTCCGCGGATTGCTCGGGATTTCTTCTATCGATCTTATAAGCTTTTTCCCACCAGGGCCACATCTGGAATAGTCCAATGGCCTTTGGCTTATTATTTTTTGAAAACTTACGATCACCCTTAGCTTTTGGGTTATATCCCGATTCATGGCAAGCTGCAGCTAGAAGCATGCCTCTAAGCGACGGGGGTAGGTCATGAGACCTTTCAATATCAATGAGAGTTGATATTATCTTTTGTTTTTTCTCAGCTGGCGCGCTGTAAGGACAGTCAAAAAGTGCTGCATCATGAAGCTCCTCATATGTCACGTGCTCTCCGTCTGGAAAAACCTGTATAGGCTTAATAAACGATTCAGAAATCTTGATATTCGGTACGGTACAGACCGTGGCCATAAACAAAGTTAATAAAATATTTGGGTACATAATAAAATCTACTCGGCCTTGTCGTAATAAAGGCCAACTACATGGTTCTCAAGTACTAAATAGTGTGTTTTTCCAAAAAAAGACACCTCTTCAACCATGTGAGTTGGCACTACGATGCAGTAGCCCTTCTTTAGAGAAGAATTTTCATGAACCTCAATAATTTCAACTAATTTATATGGATTATTGTCCACCCTCGCACCCTCGGGCACCAGTACACCAGTCTCAGTTTTCACCTCTTCGACAGGTCTGACAACTAGGTGCTTATTTAATGGTCGAAGCACATCAACCTCCAGAAATCTTCTTACTGATATTGTCATAATAGTCAGTAAATTGATCGATATTATCGCCCTTGTTCAGCATGCGCCAAGCGCGCACCGCTTGACGTAGCTCGTCCTTTGTGAGCCAGCCATTTTGCACATAGTTCTTGCGCAAGTCTCTCTTGTGCTCCTTGTAGGGCTCCATCTCGTCTTCAATAGCCTTAAAAGCCTTAATATATTCTACAACGTATTCTTCAGTAGTTGAATCGCTCATATCAACCTCCTTGTATAAGCAACAATAATATAATAACCGAAAGTAACATGTTAAGTAATTTCGCAAGCTCCGCCGGCGCAGGCCAGCTCACCCTTTAAATTAGTATTATCTTCAATTTCAATTATCTTTGTGACATCCAGATCTTGTAAGGTAGCAAAAAGTCTTTCATATTCTTTTTTGTCGCAATCTTCAAAGGGCGGTTGCTTGTAAGTGTGTTCTGAAAATGGTAAAACAGATAGGCCGTTATAATAATTTTTATTTTCCCACATCCATTCAGCAACCTCTCCCCACATGTCTTCCCTGACAGTAATGGTAGCAGACACATTATGTGTATTTTGTCCTCGGGAATGGCCTGCTTTCACCCAACTAGCAGAAACATCTTTCACCCTCTCTAATAGCTCGATGCTCATTTCGTCTCTTGTGATCGAGCCCATCGGGGCTTTCTGTGGCACACTAATAACAGCCGTATCATGCGGTCTGAAAAATTCGTCTTCAACCAGCTCAGGGTGATAAATCTGTAAATGAGTATATATCGCTTCTCCCTTTCCAACTCTCATCCGACGAATATAGTGGCTATTGTGCCAAGCATGAACGCCGGAAGAAGTTCCAAGTGCCAAAGAAGTAGTGCCTGCGGGCTTGACACAGGTTGTTCTTGCGGCGGGCTTGATCCCAATGATTTCAGCCACCCTTTTATTCTCCGCTTTAACAATTCTTGCAGCCTTCTTCATATCAAGACCAATAACCTTCCCAGAAGCGATGCCAGTCATAGAGACCCCCACGAGCGCGTCTTTTTCAGTTGTTTTTCGCCAAATATCGCGAAGATAATGAAAATCAGTATATCCGGCTTGTAAGGTCCCAATAAACGACGCGGCCCGGGCTCTTGAATCATATTCATCTTGCGAGTCTAGATCAGAAGCGTTAATCTCAGTTAAGTTACAAAACTGGTAGGGGCGTAACGCAATCTCGCAACAAGGATTAGTTCCCCAGTCCTTGTCATTAGAAAAATAAAATCCAGGTTCACCTGAGCCAGATTCGCGGACTCTCTCCCAAATATCCATAAAGAACTCTTTTGTGATCAAGTGTCTCATAAGGACGACTGAGTTGTTTGCTCTTCCTCGTTGAGGATTTGCTTCCCACCAATTTCCAGTTTTTGCGGCAAGCATCTCTTCATCGTCTGCGGAAAAAAGTGAAATAAGAGCAGCCCGACGGATCCCCCCGGCAAGAACAGCATCAGCAATATAGCAAACGATGTCATGCACTTCGATAGGTTCCAGCTTGTCGCCACTTTCCTTCTCATCAAGGACTCCTCGAATCTTTAAGAGACATTCCTTCAATGGCTGAGGGCCAGGGGCTTTGCCTCCACTAGTAACTAGTCTGCTTCCTTTCGGACGGATGTCAGAAAAATCAAATTTTATTTGCGAACCACCTTTAAAGTAAGAATGCATCAAAATCTTTACAGAGTCGGACCATCCTTCGATCGAATCTCCGATAAGATACCTTCGATTTCTTTTCGAATTCGGCTTCTGAATTTCGGGAAGCTTATCAATATGATGCCTTTGCACAGAGTATCCCACGCCAGTACCCCCAAGAAGGAGAAACATGCACTCGCTAAAAGCAGAGATATGATCGATAGGAAGGTAAGCGCAGTTGTATACCCTGTTAGGTGCCACTTCAATCGGTTTACCAGCGAACTGCATCGATCGCATAGAAGGTAAGATTTTCTTTTCATAGACATAAGTATATGCTTCATCAATTTCATTCCTTAAATTAGGATACTTCTTAATATGCATCTTTTTATTTCTAGTAACCAACTCATTCCAATTTTCTCTCCTTCCAAGCTCCGGTATATACTTTGCGTACTTCATATGCACAGTAATGTCTGATAAAATCCGACTCGCTAGATCCATGCTTTACACTCCTTCTATGTTCCCTGGCATTTGCCTTTTGGCATTTCTAAATTGTTTATATTTTTCTTTAAGAGCATCCGCCAACTCGTTGGGCTTCATAGAAGGGGAAACAACTGGTGTATCAACTTTAGCTAAAACTTTAATTGTCACATTTGCAGTGTCCATAAATATCGGGAAAACTAGCCCGTCGGGGCCATTTCTGTTCTTTGCTATGAACATCCTTCCCGTATTTGCAGTCTTGTCCTTGATCGTTCTAGAGATAGAACAAATAAAGTCTGATACAAAACATTTATTAAAAGCTTCTGAGATTGATTCCATAGTTACAACTTCTGCATTTAGCCCAGTTCGATTTGTTTGTGATGCCGTCCACACTGGACACTTATACTCTTGCGCGATAGCGCGTAGGTCTTCATAAATAGATTCCAGTTCGTTTCTCTTCTCCTTGAAATGTACACAAGGTCGAAGCAAGTCAGCGTAATCTACTAGAATCATATCGATTTTGTGATTTCTTTTTTTTAATTTTTCTAGGTGTGCTCTAATCGTGTTCGTAGAAGCCGTCTTGGTAGGATATTCTTTGATTATCAAAGTGCCCTTAACTTCGCTAATTGCTTCCAAAACTTCCTCTTTTTGATGAAAAAGAGCGCCGAGCGGTACGCCAGTGATACAACTATCATATCGCTGGCCTGTGACAGATTCCGAAAGCTCTAAAGTATAGTGCACTACGTTTTTTCCATCCTTAATAGCCTGAGCGCCGAGATGGGCAAGCACCATGGACTTGCCGGCTCCAGTAGGGGCGATCACCACTCCTAGCTCGCCAGAGCCGAGGCCTTTCGCCATCAAAGCGTCAATCTTCTCCCACCCAGTAGAAACAGGATTTCTAGTTTTTAACTCATATCTTATTTGAAAGTCTTTTAAAAAATCATGTCCATAGTTGTTATCAGTACCCAGCTTCAAGGCGTCGTCAATAACTTTTCTGACTTCTTCAAAAGAAGAGTTTTGTATTAAGTCAACCGACTGCATTAGTGCATCTTTTAATTTCTGTTTTTTGCAGAAATCTAAACTTGTGTCCTTAATATACTTTTCATCATTGATACCCTTGATACAAGTTCTGGCAAAATAGTCTCTTACTTGCTTTTGTACAGCATTGTTGTGGTTTTCAAGATCGGTCCTAAGAATAGATGCAGTGATCTCTTTTGTGGGGTGCACACCATATTTCTTACGATAGTCAAAGATTTTTGATACAAATACACGAAGATATTTAAGCTCAAAGAATCCGGTATCCAGCACCTCTTCAATTTGGTCAGCAAAGGGCCTGTCTTCAAGAATCATCTGTGCAAGAGATTCTTGAAATTGTTTTCCATATCTTGAAAAATCAAGTTCTTTCGTCATGTCTCTTCTCCGGTATTAGTACTTTAGTCACAACCTAGCGGTTGTCTAAGGAGATTCGATTAAATTGTTGAAAAAGATCGATAAAGTTAATTTCTCCAAAGCCGTCTTTTATCATCATTTTAATTAATTCAGTTTTATTAAAAGATAAGTCTGGACTTCGGATAACATCTCGGACGGTCTTTTTTTCTTGAATATTAAGAATTGGTGCGTAAAGCTGCATCATACGATAATTTATTTTCAGCGTCTCTTCGGCCTCTAAAACCTTTTCATATGCTTTTATACTGGTCTCGCCTGTCTTCTCTCGACAGAAGTCCAAGACTTCTGTAAATGTTGCAGGATTTTCGCTCTTAAGAAAAGGAAAGCGCTTTGCAATCGTCTTAAGCCCGAGGCCTTCAATTCCTTCAATGTTATCAGACTTATCGCCGGCCATGGCTCGTGCCATGGCAAAGTTAGATGGGTGGATATCAAACTTTTCAACAATTGAATTTTCATTTAGCACCTCTTTTTGTATAGGACGGTATAGCACCGTCTTACTACTAAGAAGTTGATAAAAATCCTTGTCACTTGATATGATCAGCTTTTCTGCATTTTCCAATTCTTTCATCTGTGAAAGGTAGGCAATGATATCATCAGCCTCCGTACCCTTAAACATAAACTGAATGATTGGTACCTGGTTATAATATTCAATCAATCTTGTTTGTTGCCAGACCTTGTTTTCAACTTCTTCTTGGTCTGACATATTCCGGACATTACGATTGAGCCGGATAGGCTTTCTTCCCGCCTTGTAATCTTTTTTAATGAGCTTACGCTGTTTAGAGCCACCTTCGCCATCCCAGCAAACAATTATTAAATCTGGCTTGGACTCCCTGGCAATTTTTTGAATGCTCTGGAAACAACCCTTAAGGGCACCGATCGGGGATCCGTTGATAGATAGGCTGGGATTAACAATATAGTTTCTAAAAAAAAGGTTTAACTGATCAAAAATTAAAATTCTTTTTCCTTCATACATCTTCTTCTCGTTTGTTGGGTCTGTAAATTCTACTAACTACTTTATCCCACCTGATTGGTATGAATGAGAATATGCCATCAATCTTTCTGGCGTCGATGGCCATTCGGGTCAACTGCTTCTTCATAGTGGGCTCTACTTGAAAAAACTTAACTTTTAGTGAAGCTCTCTCAACTCCTGAACTGATTTTTTTAGCCGGGCCAGTAATGGTAACAACCGTGATCCCGCATACTCCACGCAAGTTATCAGTTACTTTTGTAATATTCCTGTCGGTATCAGACCTTAATATCACTTCGGCCTCATATAATTGTTCATATAAATATTCTTTAACAAGCTCTTTTAATTTTGGCATGTGGAAACCTCCTCAAATAAATAGTCTACAGTTTATACATTTCTACGCTACCTTCGCCAGTAGTGTAATAAACTCTCTTTACTCCAACATGCTTCATAACTTCGTGGCACATAGCACATGGCTTGCTGTTTCGAAACTCGCCAACTTTATTAATCCGGCATACAAATATATCAGAGCCAGAAGTGACATCTCTTGGCAGGCCAAGAATGCATCCTAATTCAGCATGAATCGTCGCAGGACCTCGCATGGGGTGCCTAAACTTGGTACCAAAAGAACAAAACTTATCTTTATTAAAACAAGTATTGATGATTGATCCGCCTCTAACTAATACGGCGCCATGGCGTATCTTACCATAGCCACTATTGAATGCAGCGTCTTTGGCTAGATCAAAGTAGCGGTTAATTCGCCTAGATGTGTCGACTTGTTTTCCAGTAAACTCGGTATGGTTTTTGTAGTGAGCCACATTTCCTCCAAGTATACTATAGCAACCGGAGGCGCTTTGTAAACTACTCCTTCGGATCAATATCGTAAAAGTCTTCCGCGGGGCCCTCTTTCTTGTCAAAGCGCATAATTATCTCTTCATCCATAATCTGCAACACACGATTTCGAAATTTCTCGTTCTGAAGTTTTTCCTTCCAACTGGCGCCTTGAAACTTTTCAAATGTCCCGTCTTCATATACAAGATTGTACCAAGCTCCAGCTTGCTTTAGATTATCAGAAACTTTAATTGCCTCGAACCAACTCTCTTGGTCTTGAATCCCGACTTCGCGACCCCAAAGAATTTTAAATGTGCATTGACGACCTTCCGAACCAAATCGACTTTTCTTTAAGGTGGCCTTGACTTCACAGCCAACTCGATATCCATTATCATCTTGAATAAATGCGGCTTTGGCCTTCCGTTTTGTTAGCCAGATGCGCAATGAATATGCATAATGCATTGCTTTGCCGCCGGGTGTCACATATGGCGTCGTCATGGCCTCAGCAACGTTGTTGGTAATATTAGTTTTAAGCTGGTTCAAAACCAAGAAAGTGGATCCTGAAGCTGCAATCGGCACTGTTAGTTTTGACATGCCTTTGGCAAGAATTCTCGCCTTGACTGCCATTGAAGATTGGGGATTGAAATCTCCCTCTACGTCACTCACAGCAGGGGTTAAAGCCAGTGAATCCCAAATGAACAGCATCTTGTTTTCATTGGACCCAAGAAGTTCTTCAATTGTCTCTAGGACATATTCAACACTAGATGGCTGAAGGTATAATATATTATCGATGTCGCAGCCTGCATTAGCCAAGAAGTCAGGATCAATTGCCGACTCGGAATCAAAATAAACAACATCAATTCCCATTCTCTGAGCGTTGCCGGCAATTTGTGCTGCCATATAAGACTTGCCAGAACCTTCAAGACCTGCGATCTCGATAATTTTTCCAGATGGAATTCCGGCTAGCTGGCCGCGGCAAATAATACTGTCAAGCCATCTGGATCCTGTAGGGATCCACTCTTTAACCTGAGTAGGATTGTCTTTTGTCAGGTCGAAAGCGACCTCCATACCTGCTTTTTTGTTGATAAGGTTTCTCATCTCGCCGATGCTTAATCGACCGAGCTTATTCCTTTTTTTCGCCACTACATCCTCCGTTTAAAAAATTGAGGCACCTGTAAACCCGTGCCTCCCTGCGGTGGAGGACTCTAACTTAGAAGCTCAGCAAAAGCCTTGTCGACATCAGTAGCGCCGGTGGAGCCCTCATACTTTGTTGACTCTACAGAAACACCCTCTGCGTCGGCCTCGTCAAGAAGGAACTCGTCCAACATGACTTGTACCTGCGCAGGAGTCTTCCGCTCGAAAACATCATCAAAATTTGGAACTTGGTCCAATGACGTAGCGATTTGCTCCTCTGTCTTACAAAGTGGCGAAGGCTTACGACGGGGCGTAATGGTAGTCTGAGGGAACTGTGCTCCCGGAGGTTTACCATAGTTGATAACTAGATCTGTGCCTTCATGAACATCGGTGATATCACCATATTCAGGGTTGAGCACAAGATTTAGTAGCTCCTTATACGCAGTCTTGCCAAAGCCCCATAGACGGGTACCCTTTTCTTCCTCGCCGCGGACGACGACAGGAGCAAAGAAGCGCTGTCTGGCAGATAGACTCTTTGCCATCTTAATAGACTCGTCTGAACCATCCTTATATAGTTGCCTAACAAAATCGCTCAAAGGATCATCCTCCCCAAAGTTCTTTTTTGGACTCAGAAAGCCCGGGTTCTTACCTAAGTTATAGTGAAACCAGTATTCCCTGAACGGGTCACCATTGGCGGTAGGCACAATACGAATTGTTTGCTCTCCATCCTCTGGGCGCCAAAAGACGCTAGCGCCGTTCCCCTTGTGGTCCAAGGCGTCGAGCTTTTCTTTCATTTTTGCTAAATCAATTCCCATGATATTTCTCCTTTTTGCATCTAGCTATAGTACGACCAGTTAATATCCTGGCCGGCTAGAGTATACAGTAGCCACACAATAGCGTAAAGTAAATACTATTTTATATTTTGTTCTTGTATAAGGGAAGCAAAATGCACTGAATAGACATAGTTGTCATCATAGTCTGTTGAATATATTGAAAATCCAACATCGGTTTTATCATCTCTTTTAGATTCTGTGAAAGCTCTTACTTTGTGCAAGATTTTTTTATTGTCTTCCAGCACCTCTTTGCGGACACCATAAAAATAGTTTTTTAACCTAGTGAAGCTCAAGTCATAAAATATTTTTTCTTTCTCTGTTTCAAAATTAACTACACCAAACGTGCCAATTCTAACTGTAGGCGTCGAAGTGGAGGAGTTCTTTAAAAGTGGCTCTGTGTTATCAAAGACGTTGAGCATATGATATGTGCTAGATATAATATTGTTTATCTCATCCCAATAATTAATAATAGAAATGTCGCCAATAATCGACTCAACCGCCTTGTTGGATATGATATACATTTTATTCAACTTAGTTGATCTAACATACTCCTGTAAAACGCCGAGGACGATCTTTTCTCTTGTTCTGGCTGTTTCTGACAGCACGGACTCATCCGCCTTAATATAGATAATATCCACTACATTACTCTGCAGCTGTTCGAGAACTCGGAGAGAGCACCCACTAATTCTGCCGGCTCCGGCGAGAATCAATGTAGCGGGCCCTGTACATTCACGTAAATCAAGGTTTACATGATTTTTTTCATAGTCTTCGTGTGAATTTTGTAATTGCACTGGCAAGTAAGTAGAGTACTCCTTGTCCTCGGTGTCTATACAAAATACCTTATATTGTTCATAATTTTCGAACTTCTGAGCAATTTGACAGCCGGCGCGGCCAAGGCCAATAATATTCATTTTACCTTCTTCATAGATCCAAAGCTTTTTCCTAGACTAACATTGACCTTAAAGTCTCCAAATTTTGTTGCCGAAAAAATTTCGATAATCTCGTTTAGCATATGCCTTTCTTCATGACACATATCGAGGACCAAGCTATCATGAACACAAAAAGCGATCTTAGATTTTTTATCTTTTAATATTTTATCAATTTTCATTGCCGATGTTAAGAATAAATCGCTTGTGGTGCTTTGTATTGTATAGTTAACTGCTTTTTCTTCATCTACTTCTATGTCTCTGCCATAGGGAGTGGAGACCATGTTGTTTTTATAAAACTTCTCCAAAATTTTTGCTCGGTTCAAGTACCCATTAAGCTTTTTGTTTTTAGCTTTTGGATTGTACAACCAAGCAAACACTTTCTTCTTGGTGGTGTCTCTATCGTATCTTGAATCAAAAATATTTTTTGATATCCAATCATGAATATCTTCTTTAGGTTGCAGCTGGCCCAGTAAAGAAAGCATCACTCTTAGCTCTGCAGCGTTATAGTCAAGCTCAACGAACACATCATTAGTTGGCGCTATTGCAGAGCGCAGTTCTTTATTCAAATTTAAAATTGGAAAACTATTGGGTGACGTAGCTAGGCGACCGGTGGCCGTGGCCCACGGGTTGTAGCGAATATATGGGTCGACCTCCTTTATCTTCCCAAAGCTATTTCTAACCTTGTCGTCTGAAAAATCCAGGTTTTCAAATTTCAAATTCAATTTTCTATTTTTTATTCTGTATATAAAGCTTGCAAGATCAGCCATGAAATCATAGTTCTTTGGCTTTTCAAAGTTTTCGAAAACTGATTTTGTTATTTGATTTTTTAAATCATAAAATTCTAGGAGAAATCCCTCCGGCAAGAGATCAAACAAACAATTGTTTCCTAGATCAATCTTGGCTGTATCAAAGGACTTAAGAAAGGCCTTAACTCTTTCATTGACCTCTCTCCACTGGACCTTTAAACCTTCAGGGCAAACCTTATCTAAACTAGCGCCGGTGCACCAGAGTTCGGCGTATTCTAAGCTGCAGCCTTCCAGATGCGGTGTATAGGACCAAGTATGGGTCATCTTACTTGGATCAAAAATGTCGACCAGGGCGCCTTCTTGATAAATTGCCTTGCACTTTCTTTTTTCATCTAAAATCTGAAAATACAAAAAATCCTCATTTTATAATATTTTTGTTACCAGTGAGGGAATACTGCACGCGATCCGGATCTAAAATATTTTCAAGCGCGAGTCGTCGGCGTTCATTATATTCTGTTTCTGTGACGCCTTGCCAGTATCCACCTTTCATATTGAATTTAGTCACAGCAAATCCCTTTGTCAAGCCATTAATATATTTCAAGGCGGTTTCGAGACCAAACAGTCTATATCTCTCTATTAAATCGTTAACAAAAGTTTTAAAGCTATAGGCGTCGTGCTCGTAGTTAGTTTCGCGCATGCGTAATTTTAATAGAACCTTGAGCCAGTATTCATCATCCATGCCTGCGGCTTCCAGCGAATCTGGCAAGGGTGACCTGCTTTGTCTCGTGCGCTGAACCTTTACTCTGCTACATCTGCCTTGACTATCTAGCTTAAATTCTTCTTTCTCATAAGTGCTAAATTGCTTATAAAATTGATCATATAAAAGCTCCATAACATTTCTCAAATTTAATAAATCAAACTTATAGGCTTTTAAAAAACGATACTGAAAAACATTCTCATAGGTGACTCCATATCTGGCCATGAACCTATGCGCTCCAGAAAGATTGTCCGGACTTTCTTGGTATTGTTTATAGCCAGACGCTACGTTAAACACAAGTCGCCATGGCGCGTTTCGGTCGACCATGAAGCCAAACTTTTGAACATGCTTCGCCCAGAAGCTATAGTATTCATCTGTCAAATACTCATAAATACTTTTGTTGTTCTGCACTCCGTGCTCTTCATTTGCTATTTCTAACACAAGGCCGCTAGAATATGTAGGGCAATGAACTGATGTTATATATCCAGACATTGTTAAAGGATAGTAGTTAGATATCCTGAGAGAATATTTTAAAAACTCCCTAACAAAGTCTTTCATATTTTTTATTTTCTCTTCTCTCCTGTTTGAGGCTAGATAAGTATCAACAAAGTTGGTGTACAGTGTCTTAATATATTCAGTATAGTTGAAGTCTAGACTTCCATTAGACCAAGACTTGTGAACTTTTAGATCTTTATAATATATGCTATCCCTTGGGAGCATGCTCTGAACTGCCTTGCGATAATTAACTTTCATGGAGAAAAACGCATCAGCAACAAAATCCATCAGCAAGTTGGCTGATCCTGCAGCAGACTCGACACCTACTAAAAAGTTAGTATCCATAATAACGGTGTCACCTTTATCATCAATCTTCCCATAGAAAAGATGCTTCCTCTCTAAATCAAAGTTGATCATGTTAGGAGAGTATGGATATAAACCATTTAATTTATTTTTTTCTCTAAAAATAGCTTGTACAATATCTTTAGCCAAACCTATCTTCTCCCCTGGGACGTCTGTGTGCCAACCAACTTAGTAACAAATTTACCGGCTGCAATATTTGTTGACACTTGGCCGATCAAATGATAGCCACCTAAATTCATTTGGTAAGCCAAGGATGCTGCATTCTCTACAGAGCCTAGTCCAGCCAAACTTGGGTTGACATAATAAAACATCCCCGGAACAAACAAAGAAGTACCCACTAAGTATACATCGGTATCATAAGGAAATTTTAATTGTTCTAGTTGATCCACCCCTTGTTCTTCCGCTTGTTCTGATCTCAACTCAGCGAGGAAAGGGAGGCTAACTCTAGAAAAGTCCATCTTTCTTAAGAGACCTTGGTCAGAGCCAATATTAAAATGATATATACCATCTTCAATGTCTTCCACCGGGTCGCCTCTTCTTTCGGTTATATTTTTATGAGAAGTAATGTAAATCAATAAATAATCATAAGAAGTTTTTATCATAGACTCTGAGGATCTAGGCATATTTGCAAATTTTAAGTACTTTTCCTTAAACAACGCATCTTCAGTGTTTAATACCCTCTCCAGGGGCAAGGCTTCTTCGGTTCTTTCGACATTGTTGCCGCCGCAGTCAACAGGAGCGGTCGTGCCCTGTGATTTTTTTATCTTTCCAGGCAGAGTAACTGCAACAATACTAGCTCTTGTGTTGGGTGCTTTGCGTGATTCTGGCATGCCATGGCCTAGAGAGGGTAATACCAGATCATTTACTAGTTTTGCTAAGAAGTCACCCAAAGGCATTTGGACGCGTCTGCGTTTTGTAACTGTATCCATAAACCATGAGTTAAAGTTTTTAAAAGATATGGGCATTCTGGCCAGATTTATTGTTTTCACTTCGCCGTCAGAAGCAATATAATCTAAGGGCCCGAGAAGTATTCTGCCGTTGACTATGGGGTAGCTACTGGCAGCATCTTGGGCATCCGTAGAAACATAATCCTTGAAAGGAAAAATACTATTCTTTGCTATTTCGTTATCAAATCTTATAGCACCAAGCCTGGCATTCTTGCATGCCAGTTCGATTATGTCTCCTAGAAACAAAAAGAAAAACTTACGCTTGCCGTCTCGCCGAAGCCAAGTTGGAGGAGTTACCATCTCTTCGCTTTCTTTTTCAGCCCCTTCGTCTTCAGACTCATTGCTTTCAGACTCTTCAGCTACGCCGGTAGATGGGTTGACAAGAGCGTTAGTATTCTCAGATAGCTCTTCGGCAGTTGGTAGGTCGTCTTCGCACCTGTTAAAGCTTATGCCAACAGACCCTTCGCTGACGGCCGTGGTAAGCAAGTTGATCTTCTCATTAACTTCAGATAGTTTTTCTTCTTGACCCTCGGCAGCGCCGCCGGCCGTTCCGCCCTCTTCGCTCCACTCGACACTCTCTCTCGTCGTCTCGGAGTCAAGTTCTAGACAGAATAACCTAGAGCGACCTTTTTTATCCTCGGTGCCGTCACCATCAATTAACTGGTCCATGAAGGTAAGAAGAATTTGCTGTTTAAAGAAGCCAACTCTTCTTTTTATATTGGCCATCATGCTTCTTCCGTTTGCCTCGCTTTTGAACCAAGTAAAGTATTTATTTTCGTTTGTTATAGACAGGGTGGCGCCATTAGCTTTAACTCCGTTGTCGCTCAAATCGTTATTCATGGCGTCTTTTACAATCTTTGCAAAAATTTGATCTTTTTCAGTTAGAGATTTTAAGTTCTTCTTTTCTTGACAATCTTTTAAACAATCCGTTTGTTTCATGCCTGAGTGGATTGCTTTTATGTTGGTTGCGACATCATAAAAATGCGCTATATTAAGCTTGCTATCTGCTTCTTTGGTTATCTCAAAATGTCCAGTCTCACCTAAGCGAATGCTGTCTTGAAAAATATTGACCTGGTTTGTTCCTATAACTGTCTCCAATCTTCCTCGGTAAGTAGCAGTTAACTTAACTGATCCATTCTCTTCTATGTTTATATCATAATCGAAAAGACCTAGAGACACAACTTGATTTAATTTCTCTATATCCAGTAATGCTTTTTCTTCGGTTGGGGATAGATTGAGGCCCCGCAACTGTTGTTTTGAGGGAGCAGTATATCCCATCATCACTTTAATTTCATAATGTTTGGGGTTGTATTTTTCTGTGTCTTTGGTAAATCTTGCCGGAGGCCACAAGATTAAATCAACATATCTTAGACTAGGCTCTCCTGGCGGCGAAGCGTTTATATCTTTGAGACTCTTAAAACTTAAAGATAACTTACACTCAATATTATTCTCAATCGCACCATGTGTCTCACCATTTTGGGTAATGTCGAAACTGACCAGCCCTGCGTTTCGAAAAGTAGGCTTTGTTGTTTCATAGCTTAAATAATCTTGAACTGATGCAGCATGCTCCGTTCCAAAATTATCTGAAAATTTAAACTCCCTATAGCAAGGGCTCCGAAGAGGTGTTATACTTCCCTGGTCAACTGTACCATCCTGATTATATTTAAAATCTTCATATGTCACTTTATAAATTCTTAATTTCGGCTGCAGCAGAGATAAGGCAGAGGTCTTCATTCTATAGAAGACACTTAAATCATCTATTCCTCGGAGTCTGTTAATTAATTGCGGGCCCGGGCCATTGACCTGGCGAAACGTATAATACTTAAACTCATTATCGTTTGTAGCTAGTTCTTGGTAATACTGAGCTGCTTTATCTATATTTTGAGTCAGGATCCACTGTTCAATATTGTTAAAAGTCTTATTGTTACCAGAGACATTATTTGTTTTCTCTTCTTCGGCCATATTAGTACCCCATATAGAAAAGTACGGTCTCTAGAGGAGTTGGTATATAGATGACATCACCTAATTTTACGTGAAACTCTGTAGGCTTCTGATTGTAAAAAGCAATGACCCACCACTTCTCAGGGTCACTATAATATCGATCGGCCAATTTAAAATATCGATCTCCTGTGCCCCATATGTGCTTGACAGTAGAAAAGTTTGCTGCATCCGAAGGAGAAGGATATTTAAACTGCGGTGTATTATATTGGTTCACATGCTCTAGACCGCGGGCTTTTAAATATCTTTTATATGCAGCTCTAGCATTTTTGAAAACTTCTTGATTAAAATATCTCATTTATTTTAGATCCTCTTTGTTCTTTTTAATCATCCACGCCGCCAAAGTTCTCTCCACCGAGTTCATCGAAGCCGGTCGTGGCGTCATTATGGGCTGCACCAGCGGGAGCGCCGGATGAGCCAGGGCCTGAAGACATGCCGGGACTAGAAGGTGGATCAGACGCTTCCCTAACAAGGCCAAATTCATGTGGGAAAGACGGCGCAGATCTGCCACCTCTAAAGTCGCCAGTGTGATAATCCCATCCAAGCGCATGGTCGTGCACCACCTTGAGATCTAGAGTTAACTTCATCAATTTTGGAATAAGAAGTTTACTGCCTTCTGAGACATGGTTTTCAAAACCAGCTTCTGAAAGAACCTTGCCTGCCGTATTTGCAAATGAAGTGCCCATGTTTTTAGGGTTGGCTGAAAGAAAGCCTGCTTCGATATCATGAGATACGTTAACGTTCCCAATGGCGGCAAGAAGCCCCTGTCCACCTTGAGTTGAAGAGCATATTAAATTAGCGTAGCGCACACGGAACAAAGGTGTGGCGGCGATCGAGGTGGCAGTATTTGACTCCTTGTACGATGGATACAGCGAAGCCAAAAGCCAGCTTAGATTGTTTAAGTTGTCTAAGCCCTTCGAGACGCCTGATGCCGGCAAGTCAAAACCTAAACTAATTGTTCTATTGTTGCCTTGCCAAATATAATATGGGTTTGTTCTTCCGAAAGGTTGTTCTGCTGCGTGCTGGATGTCATAAGTCTCAGACAAGTTTGTGATATAAGCAATGAACTGTATTACAGGTGGATTAGGATAATGTACTGGAATAAATTCTAGTACTGCGCCGGCTTCAGCAGCAGTTGAAGAGCGAAAGTCATTTTTCTTAAACTTTACGTTTTGGAACCCACCCTTGTCTCCGTCATAAGCTGCGATTTCTGATTGAAAAAATTTTGGCATTTCTTATATTCCTTTTAAGTGGCCAGCTGCTCGGGCAGGTTGATCTTAACGGGATCTACTTTTCTTCCTGTGGTAGTTGAGAGTTTCCTGTCGATTAATTGAGTGACCTGAACCGCGCCGCCCTGAGAAATCTCAATAGGGATCTGAACATGAACGACGGGGGCGCCCGAGCCTCCCGGGGCCCCGCCGCCGCGCGCATGAGCGAAGTCCCTCTCTGGCATGCCGCGGCCGCGCGGCGTACCCCCAGCGCTGGCAGCCGGGTAGCCATCGGATTTGGGTCCAATAAATCCATCTCCATCAAGGTCGATCTTGGGTCTGATCGAATTCGAGCCTTTCGACGGACTAAGTTTTTTTTCTAATGCATGAATGGCCGATTTGCTCATGCTTCCCAGGCCGCCGGTCACGCCGGCTGCCTTAAGAATTTCATCAACAGCTACAGCTCCTAACCCTATTTGTGCGGCGCCGATGGCCGTTTGACGAGCAGTTCTTTGCACCTGGCCGGCGCCAGTCAATAAACCCATTACAGCGAGAACCGATTGTTCCACGTCACCAGTAACTTTCTGGACATCTTTAAAAGACTTAAGCGTTAGAGCCGCCATCTTATCGGCGGCGGAGTATGCCTCATTAATAAGCTGTCTAGAGCCAGCAACCAAGCTTTGTTGAGTTCTTCTGGCCTTCTCGGCCACATTCATTGAATCTACTGCCCGCTGCTTGAGGTTGTCCATACCTTCCGCGGAAGTATCCATGCCCGACTTAAGTTCAAAGAAATCTTCTTTTGTCCCAAACAACCTTGAAGCTTGCTCAACATCGACCCCCATGAGCGAAGCGATAATCGACTTAACACGACGATTTGCACCCTCAAAGCTCATGCCGGACCGGTCCATGGCGTCTCTTAAAAGATTAATTTTCTCTGCAGGCTCGGCATGAACCAAATCAGTCACTGACAAAACTGTCTTGCCCATTACAGCATTAAACCCTTGAGCTGCCTGGGCGGCGCCTTTGAATGTATCAAGTTTACCGGCCATCGAAGCTAGATTGCCGACGTCGACACCTGTCGACACAGATTGCGCTTTTAAGTCGGCAAAAACGTCGACTGTTCTACTCCCATATTGAGACAGATCTTGGACAACTTGACCAAATTCTTTGAACATGGAAGCGACGTTGACATCCAAAGTGTGTGCAACGTTTGTTAAACGCCGAACAGATTCATGAGCAACGGCTGGACTCTCTTTAAGGGCTTTATTAAAAAAGTCAATATTTTGTGCAGTATCGCCCTCGGCAACTCCTAGTTTGGCTAACCCTCCTATTAGGTTAGTTGTCGCAGCATACATTGTGTAGTTTTCTTTTGACCCCTCGACAAAGGATCTCCTGAAAAGACTAATCTCTCCTCTCGCAGCTTGATTAGCTTTTGCGGCAGCGGGGCCTAGCATGTCAAGATTTGTCATGAACAGGCCCAGGTCTTTCTCGGCTATATATCCGAACTCTTTGCTGTGGGCCATAACAGGATCCATCATAGCATCATAAACTTCTACCATCTTCGCTGAATGAGAAAAGCCACTTCTTATGATCGTTCTATAACTATCATCCAGCGTTTTAGGTATTGCCCGGGCATCGCTCGCGATCTGATCCATACCGAGATCGCTGAAGATCATACTTAAAGCTAGCGTGTCAACCCCCAATTCTTTAAATCTTGTTATTAATTCAGGTGCGGCCTTGATGGCGCCTGTAAACGCGCCTTTAACGGTTTCAAGTAACTTTGCTCGGTCTTTCTCGCCCTTTTCGGGGGGGGCCTTACGGAGGAGGATCAGCTGTCTTTGCAGATCGAGTTCGACATGACTAGCTTTGACTCTGGATAGCGCGTTTTGAGTTGCTTTTGAGTCAAGTACATCAATAAGCTCTTTTAAGTCCTTCGAGGACTTTAAAATAATATCAATTTCTTTTAAATTTTTAAGCTGCCTTTCTTGTTCTACCTTCTGAACTTCGAGGAGCGCGGCCTCTCGACCCTTCGCAGCGGCGATGCTATTGGTGAGATCGAGAATTTCTTTCTTTCTATCTTTGATTAAATCCTGAATATCCCCAGCTTGTCTAACCATCTCAAGCTCGTCGGACGCGGACTGCAGACGTTGTTGGTCATAAATGGATATACCCTGCACTGCATCTTTCTGAGCGTTAAGATTCGCTAATAATTTTTCGCTAAGCTCAATTTTTTCTCGTAGCTGTTCTGGAGATACAGTCGATAGAGGATTTTCTTCGTCAGCCATAAGTTACGCCCTTATTCAGATACTATAAATAGTGTTCATCAATAAAATAAAGGCCCCTTCAGGGGCCTAAGTTATTTTTTAAAAGCTTCGTTTTCTTTCTCTATTTGCTCTTTCAGTTTTTCGAGGAACCAATGGCGAAGACCAACAGGCAAATTATATGCCTCAATAAAGCTCCAGCCACCATAGTATTTTAAGGAAAAGAACTGCTCATATACATTTTCCATGTATTCTTCATCTAGGCCAAAAAAATTCCGCGGACAGCGGCACCTCCCGAGTATCCTCTGCCTGGCACACCTTGCAAACAAAGCTTTGCTTTAAGTCTATAGTTGGTGTCAGGTTTGGAATTATAACTCTTAAATATCTAGAGTCTGCAGCTAACATAGAATCGATAAACTGAGAAATAATCTGCTTATCGTTGTTGCCGTCGACTGATGTAATAAATTTTGCTAACGAAGTTGTAACAACGCTATCTTCAGGGATGTCAGAATCTTCAATTTTCTCGTCTGTGCCAGTTAGCAGTCTTATTCCTACTTTTATTTTTGATATCGGCAATTCGATCTCAAAAGCACCACTGGACTTGTCAACAGTGATATGATTTTCTTCTAAGAAATTTCTATCAAAGCACTGGTCGAGCATCGTTGAGCTGTTTAAATCAAAATCATATGTTTGCCTCTCCATACATTGGTTGCACACGATAGACGAAGTATAGACGTTGCCATACGCTGAGATTCTAGCTGCAACCATCATTGCACTACGATCACCAATAAGAAGTGTTTCCACATCTATATCGCCTACAACAATATTTTGCAAAAGCCTGTCTATAACCACGCCTTGTTCAATCAAAGCTGTTGAAGCCAAGATGTCTTCTTCTTTGGCTGTCATGTATTTTATTTCAATGGTTTTTTCACCGTGCAAAGGATGCTCTTCTGGGTAAAATTTTCCCTTTGAAGGCAACTGAACAAACTCAGTTGGCACGGCATAATTCAAACCAGATGCAGCGACTGCGGGAGCATGGGTGTCAACTGGTGACGACTGCCCGAGCCGATTCTGATTGTTTCTCATTTAAGCCTCTCTTAAGTTAGTCGGAGCCAAGATTAAAGCGCTAGTCCTTCTGGAGGAACAGCGGTATAGGAAGCATAATCATAAACAATTCCAATGTCAATATTGACAAGCTCTTCGCTAGTGTAGTCTAGATCGCCAAACTTGACACTCTTCAAGAATGCATTCTTAAGCACCCACTCTTCATAGTATCTTACGCCGGAGCCTGGCGTAGAATTTATATCAAATTCATCTCCGGTACCGGAAATTATTTGTCCGCCGGCGTCCAATTGTTTAATAACAACCTGACCAAGTGCCGCGTTAGCTTGAACCTTTGATATACCGCCGGCCAGTTGATCAATGCCAGTTGGCTCGATATAGCCCATGTTTCTCAAAACGCTATAAAATTTTGAACCGACATTTGGCTCGATAGCGTCAATCAATGTAACGTCAATATCGCCCCACTTAACAATGCCTGGAAACTTAAAGGTGTGATTCAAAACCCTATGCTCAGTTACGTTTGTTAATTCAAATGATGGCTTTGCCGCTTTTGTGACCATGTACTGAGTCTCTAAACCAAGGTTAGAAAAGGTTATCAAAAACCTAAATCTTCTTTTTGGTTGAAAGCCTCCGTCAGCAGGACTAAAAAATTTTGCCATTTATTTGGTCTCCCGTATCTCGTATAATAATTAGTAAATTAATTTATTTTTAATCATCAAAAGAAGCGCCTGTCTTCGTAATGATGAAATCTAGTGCAATGAACTCTATCGACCTAGCAGGCTTCAAGTAAATTTTCGCATAGAGAATATTTCTGTCAATCAAGTCAGGAGTCGTAGTAGTAGAATCTAAAACAACTCTGAAGTCTGTAAGACCCAAACCAGATTGTACGCTTTCAAGGAACGGAACAACTCTGCCCTTAAAGCGATCCCACGTAGCTTGCACGTTCTGTTCAAACAGGGTTGTTGCTGCCATTCTAGAAATTTCTTTCTTGACATGAATCAAGAGACGTCGCACGTTAATCCTATCCAATGCGGATGGAGTTACCTGCAGCGTCTTCTGGCCGAAGATAACAATACCTTCTGCTGGGAACGTTGCAATTGGGTTGATGTTTGCCTCGTACAGCCTATCTCTATCATCAGCAACGACTCGTTCGCGGACTCCAATTACCGGAAGACCGGAAGATCCTTCACTTAAGCCACCTCTGGTAAATCCTGCAGGCGCGAACCAGACAGCTGACTTACGCTGCGAGCTTGAGAAGGTGCCCAAGGCCACCACCGAAGGAGGCACGTACAAGACAGAATCGCTGATGCTGTCTCTGATTTGTACAAATGGATAGAAGGTGCACCCGTAACTAGAGTTTACATTAAGATCTCTAGCGGCATTAACAACCTCCTCTACAGAGCCTAACCGATCTTTCTCATCGCTCGTAGATGCATGGTCCGGAGTGTAGTTACCCTCAAGGTCGACAATCGCCAGAGCATCTCCTCTCTCTTCACAAGAACTAATCAACTGATTGTTCAGGCTTGGGTTTGTGATGCCAGGCATCGCAAGCACATCGTACTCAACAAATTCAGCATCCGATGTAATATCGACAGCCTTTTTAAGGCTGAAGAATGCGTAATTTGTTCTTTCACCTTGCGTGGTCTTGATAAACGCGTTCCTGAAAGGATCTTTTTCGGTAATATCAAAGCCGTCAAAGCCACCAAACATTGGAGAGGTGAAGCGATCATAGCCGGCTAGGGTGCCTGTTAGGACATATGATGATCCTGACATTGCAGTGAACGAAGTACCATCACGTCTTAAGTTCTTGGCATGCACTGCGTGCTTCTGGTCTTCCGATGCCTGCCCAATATCGTCTAGCGTGAATACCCAAGAGTATTGGTTTTTTGCACCCTTGGTAAACGGATCGTGCGCGGCAGGTTGGCCTCTTAAGATATCATAGTTTGTAGGATCAAATCGTTTTGTATCCTTAATATTTGATTGATATCCAAAGTACGCCTTGTTGGCCTTCTGCAGGCCACCTTCTGATGAAGATATTCTGGTTCTAGAAACCGGGAACTGGACACTAGCAGTGAAATGGTATTGTGTGTTAGCGCCTGTAGTATTGTGCGGCGCGTGGATCAAATGGCCAGCGGCATGGCCTCCTTGACTAATAAAGTCAGTCGGTACAGCACCCGAAGTTTCATACCAAGAGTTTACAAGGCCGAGCGCGGTCGAGCCAGAAAGAATATCTAAAGTCTTAGGCACAACGGGTCCGTAAACTCCGTACGGAAGCCAACCGGACTTTGCTTGCCCTTGCTTAACACTCTTTGCAACTTCAACCCTAATATACTTAGATCTATTAGGATAGTTGCCCAAGGTGGTGATGGTTTTACTATCCTCGCTGTAGTTATAATTTCTGTCACCAATTGCTCTTTCTACGAAATTAAGTGATTTCGGATTTAAGTTTACGCCGCTGAATCTTTCTAGAATAACTGGTCTGTTGTCATTATCAGTGGCCTTCCTGATAAGAACGGTAAAGGTTCCAAAATCATTGAATCGGTTGCTCGACGGCTTAATATCTTGAATCGAGATTTTTAGATTTCTATTTGCAGATTCGCCGCTATCCAAAGCAATGAACTTGAACAACTTTTCAACGTGGCTGCTGTCCTCTGGGTCGAATGAAGCTGTCTGACCACGATGGTCTTGCGAGAAGAACCAGCCGGTTTGCGCAGCTTTAGCAGTTTGTTTGTGGTCTGCCCATAAAATGTTGGTCGCTCCCTGCGAGCCATCAAGAGCCATAATTGTTGCAACACTGCCGCGGCTACTAATAACTGAACCAGTAACTAGCAGCTGTGGGTTTTCCCCATATGTTACATTTGACTCGAAAGTCTCTCCTAGCCAGTATATCTCTGTGTCGGAAGTAATGGTTGAATTTGTTTTTGTTGGATCAGTGTTAAAAACCTTTCTAATAAAAGAATTTGAATCCCTATTGAAATCGAAAGTAACATGCTTTGCAACGCCGGACGATCCTGAAATTTTTGCAGTAAAAAGCCCATTGTTAGCTTTAATAAACTCGCCGCAGCCCTGTGACTGAGATCCCCAAGTTGTGGTGCCTGTAAGTATTACTCCACCTTGCGGTACGTACCAAATAGCACCAAGCGTGCCTGTCACCGCTTCAGTGCTGAAAGAGGCAGACGGAAAAACAAACATTCCATAGGCTCCGCCTGCAGAAATGGCCGTGGATCCCGGGCTTGAAAAGTCAGTGGTTGCATGAGTTTTCCAGCCGGCTGTTCCATTGAAAGTTGTGGCGTCTGATTTATTCTCTCCCAGAACACGATAAACTGTGCATGGGCTATTGTTTTTCAACCAAGCTTGCGCGGCATATGCAGCGTAAGTGGGGGCAGTCAGGGCGCCTTCTCGGAATACATCACCGTGAGCATTACCATCAGATGGTGCACCGAAAATTGAAACGAATTCTTTAAAAGAATTAACTCTTATGGGTCGGTTCCCTGGGCCTTTTTCAAATCGTCCAATGATAAGAGGGCCCATCCTCTCTGGCAAAGGCTCAAGTACTGATTCGTCTATCTCGTTAACGAAAACGCCTGGAGATACAAACTTAAATTTATCGACTGCCATATTTTTATGCTCCCTAGATATCTCTTAGTCCAAAATTTATGAACTTTTTCCTTAATAAATAGTCTTGCCATGTCACAAAGTACCCTAAAATCTGAATTCTCCATCCTCATCCTGCACAATGACTCTCTCTCTGGCAAATCTTATTTGAACAGCGTTTTCTCGCCTCACCACACGAGGCTGTTCTTGATTGTCTCCATCACCTATTAAATAACCAAAAACATTCATAGTAATGTTTGTTTCGTACTTTCTTTCATTTGTCTCATAGTTTGATATATTGTTTTGTATATCGTAGTCTTCTTGTATGAACGCTTCATAGATATTTGAATTATGACGAATATGAACCTTCTTGTGCCCATTAGATACTCTAATGACTGGGGTGATCAAGTCGTTCATTTGTTCTTGGTACTCTGTTCTTAGTGACACCTTATAGCCGACATCGATATATATTGGTATTGGAATCGTGATCGTCTCGTAAACTATTTTTGAATTTTTTTTGTACCTGTAGAGCGGATAATTAGTTTGGTTGCGTCGACGAAACGCATCGGCATTAGCGAAGTTACTTGTTTTATCTTGTTTTATAACTTTATTTATTTTTAAAAAGCCGCCTTTGATATCTCCACTCGGATCAACCGTAGAATATGGAATAACGCGGCTCTTTTCTGTTTTTTTAACACTATCTCTCTCGATGCTAATAACTGGCAAAGTCAGCTGGCCAGTTAGATCTCTGTTGATTTTATCATTCTTAATGTTATGGGCGCGTTCTGCGCCAGACCAGATAACAGGAACTTTTACAAACCCTTTATTTGTCTTCGTCTTCAACTCCAGCGCTTCGTTAAAAAAATTATAAACTGCAAAATCAATATCCTCCATAGTTGAAACATATTTGTTGACATCGCGCGCCGTGTGTTCTTCGTTGATTGAATCTTTATGTGCCATCAAACAGTCCCTCTCTAGACTTAATGCAGTGAGCAGTTGTTTCAACCCTCTTACCGGCTTGGCCGAATAACTCTTTTGTCTCCTCAAGTTTAACTATTTCATAGTAGTTATCGCCATAAGAGATAAAGTCGCCTTCTCGGACAAACAGATCTTGGTCCTCAGTTAGCCTTCTTTTGTGAAAATGAACCTTTAATTTTATACTTTTATCAATACCGTATTTATCTGTTATGGTTTCTTGGCCTTGAAACTCGACGAGAGCGTAAACTCGGACCGGCGGAAGAAAAGTCTTAACAATGGCCTCGTTGTATAGTGAATGAAAATTCGTGTGCTGCAAATCAATAGGATAATAAGCTATAGCTTGGCCAATGACTCGTTCTATAAGCTCATCGTTAACCTGCTTAACTAAATCACGCTCTTTTTCACCAAGAAAAAGTGGAGGGGGCGGATTTGAAGGTTGCGACCATTTATTTTTTTCCTGCGCCACGATTCAGTTACCCCGTATAAATAAAATAAGGATAAGTTCTTACGATATCTTGTGTATTTTTGCTCATCTCACTTTGTATTTCTGTAATCTTTTGATATGTTAGTTCGTCAAGAATTTTTTGCAATTCTTCTCTCAAAGACTTCTGCTCTTCTCTCGCCTGGGTTATTAAAGCAGTGCCGTTCAAAGTAACAGACTGGCCAGGGATAGGGATTGAGGCAAATTTAGATCTGACCTCTCCTAACGTCTCCTTTACGACCGCTAAACAGAATCTTCTAATCCACTGCTTGCCAATAGAATTTATATTCTTATAAGGCAAGTTTGACAGGGGCAAGGTGTTCATATTGTTGATACCTTCAGCACCGTCCAGACGATCGTCATCTTCCTCCCAAGGATCCTTCTTCACAGTGAATTCTACCCACATTAGATGGGGAGTCATTGTGCTAGGAATAGGAAACAATCTTAGTTGGTTATTTTTAATTTCGTATGAGTAGTGAGAATTTCTTGTATATATCGCATCCTCATAAGCCATGGCCTGAAGCTTATTCTGCCAAGCAGGAATAACTTCAAATGTAGAATCGTCGCCGTACATGCCATATGTAGACATATTACCAACAGTATTCATTCCGCCATAGTAGCCGTAAAATCTCCACATAGAGTGTGGTGTCTTATAATAAACTTTTCTTATTATTATTCTGTTGTTACCAACTTTATTATAAAATAGCTCGCCAGAGTCGTTAGCTGAACTAGAGATAATCGATTGCAAGTTATAATCTTGATCACTCGATGTTGTATTAAAAGATGCAGAATATATGGTGTCAGTACCACCGAGGCCAACTTCTTTTATAGTGTTGTCCATAACTTTTTTGGCATAGCCAAATTGAAATTTTGGATACTTTAGCTCTACATTGCTGCCACTAGCTGAGTCCGTTCTTTGCCCATCCGAATCAAATGTGCCAGTTGTGGCGCCCAGAGAACTATGAAGAATATTTTTTGATTGATGTATATTAACGATATACGAATATTCTAAAACCGCTTCTTCATAAGCTGAATAAATATTCTTATCAGTTACCTCTAAATCAAGTATATCTCCGCCGAGCTTTCGAAAAATATAAGTGACCTGCTCGACCGCGCCAGTGACAAAGTTAGCATCATAAAGCTGTGAACTGGTGTCGACATACACAGCATAAGGATAATTTGTTGTATCACTAGCCTCTGTATACGAGCCAGTTGAAGGCAACACAACAGTGGATGTTTGGGAATCTGGTGTTAAAGTAGTTGCTGCCATTCATTGGGTCTCCTGTCAATATAATTAGTTAGGACCGTATCAATTATCCTTGTGTCTTTAACTTCTCGGCCTTTCTTTTTGCAGACGCTTGTTTTGGCACAGGTTTTTTTACTGTTTTTTTGTCTGAAATTGGAGGCCTAGGTATATAAGGCTCTAAGGGTACTTCTTTTTGTTGCTCGTACGATTTTAATGTAGGTATCGGTTCTTTTTTCGCCTGTTCTCGCCCTTAAAGACGTAGCGCTCTATAAAACAAAACCCCGTCTTGAAATTCAAGACGGGGTTTTTTCTCACTAATTTTATTGTTTTATTTTTTAGTAGAAGTTTTTTTTCCAAAAAGACCGGTCTTGTTAGTTGTTTTAGCTTTCGAGGCCGTCTTCTTTGGAACCGGCTTTTCTTCTACGGGAGGCGGCGGGGGTGGTGATGCCTCGACAACAGGCGCTGGGTCACCCCACCCTAATTTGGTACGGATTTCTTTTGCTTCGTCGCTAGAGGCGTCAAGCGTGGCTAGCTTCTCTTCCAGTGCTTTACGTTTTGCACGAGATATAAATTTCATTTTAGTATTCCTTTAACCTTGGTGGTTACAGTAAATAGTTCTATTCTTCGGAAGATTCCTCAGAGATTTCTGTAACTGCTGTAATCATCTCACGAAAGTTCGTTAGTATGTTTTTGTTTGCCTCCAGAAGTCCTTTAACTATACTCTCCAGCGCTTCGACTCTTTCTTCTATAGTGATCTCTGCCTCTTCAAACTCTGCATCAAGAACTGTTGGTTCGGACATCTTTTCTCCTTATGTTCCGGTTTTCTTTAATATAACATATTAGATTTGACTTGTCAATAAAAAACCCCCAACCAGTAAAGGAAGGGGGTTAAAATTCTTGCTCTAAGGATTATCTATTAAGCGAAGAAAGCAGCACCAGTATCATTTTCAGCTTGTGCAATTTTATTACCAGTTACAGCCCAAACTAATTTTGCGCCACCGCCGGCGCCAGTATTGCCAGCCAAAACAGCAGTGAGAACCACAGTAGCTCCTAAACCACCACCAGAGTTAGCAAGGTTGTCGTCACCAAGAATGATAGTTGTGTCTGTTCCGCCGGCGGAGACAAACGCAACACCGCCGGTTGAACCGTCGGTTTTAGCAGCATCAAACAAGTTTGTTACGCCACCAACAAGATAATCATTATCATACTTTGTCACAATTTTACGGAGAAGGTCACTGACCACCGTCTCTATGATTGTATAAGTAACACCAATGTCGTTTGCAGTAATGGGAGGCAAAGTGATTTGCGTTGCTTCATTTTTGTCCAAAAGGACAAGTGCGCCACTTTGCGCAACGGTCAACTCCGTTGTGGTCGTAAAGACCGTCTGACGAAGCACTTCACGTTGGTGTCCTGTAATTGTTCCATCAACAACCAAGCCGCCTGTAAAAGTACCTGCCTGACTCGTTGTAATAGTGCAGTTTGTTAGCGTAGAATCTGCTAGATTTAAATCTCTGTCGACCGCTTCAAGAAGCGCCTCCATTCGGCCTAAGCCCATTCTTCGATTTCCCATTTTTTGTTTCTCCTAATATTTTTTAAGTTATC
>TARA_R110000824_G_scaffold231335_2_pt1 | contig 38227 bp, 42 predicted proteins | sample TARA_R110000824 | Tara Oceans TARA_R110000824 (sample SAMEA4397747) | marine metagenome | biome: Polar Biome; feature: [MES] marine water layer (ENVO:01000295) within the mesopelagic zone...; material: water (ENVO:00002006), including particulate matter (ENVO:01000060) such...
GTCCGTTCTATCTTCAGCCAACCAACTCGGCTTCTTAGACATGCTGAACACCTCCGAAGAGATAGCCTTCCTTAGATCGCTATTCAATTTTCCTGTTCATAAAAAGAACATAGTTATCTATGCTTCTAAACTCGCTAAGCTGAAAATTGCCAGAGACGTAAAAAAAACCCTAAAGGTTTGCGAAAAGCGTATTGATTCTATTAGTGGTGACGAGTCCATTGGAGATATCATATCTATTGTGGAAACACCAGTGTTGGATATAACGTCTCAGGCTTACCAAACATCCGACAATGTTCCTGTTGTTATTGGAGAAAATCTTGAAGAATATATTGACTACCTTCAAGAAAACCCCGGCGACATGATGGGAATTAGCAGCGGTTTTCCTCTTTATGATGCTGCTATTGGAGGAGGTCTTCGTCGTAAATGCGTAGATCTTATTGGAGCACGCCCCAAAATAGGAAAGTCTATGTTTGCTGATGCTGTTGCTCTCCATTCCGCCAAAGAATTGGGCATTCCGGTTTTGATGTTAGATACAGAAATGTCCCAAGAAGATCACTTGAATAGAATCCTAGCTAACTTAAGTAGCGTAGAAATAAATAAAATACAAACTGGACAGTTTGGTTCGAACGAAACAGAGCATCGCTCTATTGAGGAAGCCGCTAAAATCCTCACATCTATTCCGTATCATTATATCAGCGTGGCTGGGCAGTCATTCGAAAATATTTTATCTATTATGAGAAAATGGATATATCAACATGTGGGATTCGATGAAAATGGCAGAACAAAAGATTGTTTAATTGTCTACGATTATTTCAAACTGATGCACTCTGAAGGTATTAATAATTCTATGCAAGAATTTCAACTTTTGGGTTTTCAGATTACTCAATTGCATAATTTTTGCGTCAAATATGATGTACCATGTTTAAGCTTTGTGCAATTAAATCGTGATGGAATTACAAGAGAGTCTACAGACGTGGCTTCTGGCTCGGATCGTTTAATATGGCTTTGTACAAGCTTCACTTTATTCAAAGCAAAATCAGACGAAGAGCAGGCAGATGATATCGATTTTGGATTAAATGACCCCTACAACAGAAAACTTGTACCGTTAGTAGCAAGACATGGTGCAGGAGTAGACGATGGGGATTATATAAATATGAGAATGATAGGAAAGTTTGGAAAAATTGAACAAGGCGTCACACGCAACAACCTAAAGAATAACATTAAATCTACAAATCAGGGATTTCAATCAGATGGCAGCGGATTACAAGCAGATATATCATCTGTCTAACAAGCTCTTTACAAAGCTTCCGGCGATGCTAGACCATTTTGGTATTGAATATATAGAATATCCTAATAGGTACGCTTTTCCGTGTCCGGTACACAGAGGAGACAATCCAGAAGGATGCACTATTTTTACGGATGGACGTTCTTCCAAGGGTAACTGGAATTGCTGGACCGGAGATTGTCACGAAGAATACAAAACCAGTCTCTATGGTTTTGTTAGGGGGGTCTTAAGCAAACAAAAAAATCGAAAAGTATCTATTGAAGAAACAACCCAGTTTTGCTTAAGTTTTTTGGGAATTACGTCCGATAGTATAGAAGTGCCCGAAGTTAACGAAATAGACCGTGACATAAGACTATTAGAAATATTTAGCCGAGAACCGGAAAGACAAAAAATACATACAGTCACGCGGGAAGAAATAAGAAGCAGGATGGAAATACCCGCAAAATACTATATTAACAGGGGATTTGAGGCAAAGACTCTTGATATGTTTGATGTGGGACTATGTTCCAAAAAAAATCAGCCAATGGCAGGAAGAGTGGTTGTCCCAATCTACGATGAAAGCTATAATTATGTGGGCTGTATTGGTAGGGCGGTGCGAGCTAATATGACGCCCAAGTGGATGCATAGCAAAGGGTTTAAAAAAAGTTCATATCTGTACGGTCTAAACATAGCCAAAGATTTTATCAAAGAAACCAATACCGTTTTTTTAGTAGAGGGACAAGGAGATGTTTGGAGAATGCACGAAGCGGGTGTTAAGAATACGGTTGGGATATTTGGGTCTAATCTTAGTGAAGATCAATTAATTTTGTTAGAAAAAAGCGGAGCTTTAAATGTTGTAATCTTAACGGACAACGATGAAGCGGGCTCCAAGGCGGCAAAACAAATTATAAAAAGGGGTGGCCGACGATTCAACTACCAAAGACCGCAGATATCTGAGAAAGACGTGGGAGACATGTCTGTCGAGCAAATCAAAGAAGAAGTTTTAAATATCTAAGGGATTGCAAAATGAAAAGACGAGAATTTTTATCATCACTAGCTGGCGTTGCCACTTTGGCGCATTCGCTGAAAGCTAACGAAGAAGAACTAAAGAAGAATGGCAAATCCGCTATCCTTCTATGGATGGGCGGCGGTCCCTCAACAATGGATATTTGGGATCTTAAACCCGGAACCGCAACGGGGGGACCATTTAAGCCGATCAACACCTCTGGAGATGTTCAGATTTGCGAACACATGCCCCTCATGGCCAAGCAGATGCATAACGCTGCAATCGTGCGTAGTATGAGCACCCGTGAAGCAGACCACATGCGCGGAAGATACTACATGCACACGGGTTACGTACCAAATCCAAACATAGAACACCCAAGCTATGGATCTGTATTGTCCCACCAACTCCAGCGAGACAATTTAACAATTCCTCAATTTGTCTCAGTGGGTGGAGGTGGTACGGGGGCTGGTTTTCTTGGGGCTAAGTATGCACCATTTGTAGTAAATAGCGATGGCAGAATTAGAAATTTGAATATGAAGATAGACGAAAGATTCTACCAAAGGGCCTACGCTTTAGACGCCATAGAAAATAATTTTATATCTCAAAAGAGAGGAAGCCTAGCAAAAGAGCATCAAGCGATACTAAAGGCAACTTTTAACGTCCTTACTAGTAAAGAAATGGATGCCATGAAGGTCGCCAGTGAGCCAGAAGCGATTAAGGAACGATACGGAAATAATAATTTCGGTAAGGGGTGCCTGATGGCTAGGAGGCTTGTTGAGGTTGGTGTTCCTTTTATAGAAGTAAACTTGGGTGGATGGGACAACCATCAGAACATTCATCCCACGTTAAAAGATACAAAACTGCCAATGCTGGATCAGGGCATGAGCGCCTTGTTTGAGGACTTGGAGCAAAGGGAGTTGTTGGAAGACACGGTAATTATATGGATGGGTGAGTTTAGCCGAACCCCGCGTATTAACGGCAACGCGGGCCGCGACCATTGGGCACGAAGTTGGAGTATTGTCGTTGGCGGTGGCGGTATGAACGGTGGGCTTGCTGTCGGTGCTACCAACGACGATGGCACCCGTGTTGAAACCGAACCTTACACGTCACAGGATGTCATGGCGTCGGTCTGTAAGGCTCTGGGAATTTCGCTCCAGACGACCTTTACCAGCCGCAGTGGGCGTCCCATGAAAATTGCCAATGGCGGCAAAATTATAAAAGAATTATTTTAAGGAGCGTAAGATGAAGAAGTTTATTATGTGCATTAGCGTTGTGTTCATGTGTTCTGTTGCAACTGCAAATATTGATTATAGCAGTCAGTACGAGATTTCGTATAGGAACAGGCCAAGAAAATCCATGAGACACATCATCAGAGAAATATTAAATCGAAAAAACTTAGAAAATAAAAAGAAACCCAACACATTTCCGGTTCCAATGTATGATTCTATTGATTTTGACAGAATCAAAGATTTGGCATAACGAGCGTTATACAAACAAAGGAGAATAAAATGAAACGAATTTTGGCATTCGCTGGGGGCAAACAGGCGGGCAAAAACACATGCTGCAATTTTTTGCATGGGCATCAAATGATGTGCTATAAACTTATTGATGATTTTAATCTTACAGAAGAAGGGCAACTTTATATAGAGTCCTCTGCTTTGGATCAAGAAGGAAATGAATCTGGGATCAAGGGTGTTATTGATATCACAAGAGAAGACATGGAATTTGCCGAGTGGGCAGCGTTTAACATGTGGCCTTTTATAAAACACTACTCTTTTGCAGCGACTTTAAAAGGAATTGCCACGGGGCTATTTGGACTTTCCGAAGAACAAGTTCACGGCACGGACAAACAAAAAAACACCCTAACAAAAATAAAATGGTCAAAGATGCCGGGATACACAGGAAAGAAAAAGGGAAGAATGACCGCCAGAGAATTTCTTCAATATTTTGGTAGCAATATTTGTCGTCAAATTTATCCCGATATATGGACAGAAAGGGCGCTTCGGGAAATAGAAGCAGAAGAACCCCAAGTGGCTCTTATTAGCGACTGTAGGTTTCCCAATGAGGTAGAAGCCATTCAGGAGGCCGGAGGCAAAGTTATTCATTTGACAAGAAAACCATATGAAGACAAGCACATTAGCGAAAACGCCCTGAAGGGTTTCAAAAACTATGACGCAGTTATAGACAACGAAAGTCTTGGTATTTCAGAAACTAACCTAAAAGTGTTGCAGCTTATTGAAAAATGGGGATGGCTTGGGGAAGCGATGCCCCCCGAACAGAAACCCGAACCAGAAAAAAGCGGTAGACTACTCGTTGGTGGCATTACAAAAATTAAAGAATAGGAGCTACATGTTAGTAACATATATTCGATCCAGTAGTTACAATAATTATGCGTACTGCGAAATGCAGTACTTTTTAACCTACGTGCTGGGGCACCAGTCTGTTAGTGGAAAAAAGGCACAATTAGGAACCATCGTTCACAAAGTAATGGAATGTTTGGCTTCTTGCAAAAAGATGCTCCAAGACGACGAACAAAAACAAATGTCAATAGAGGACGATAAAGTTGGAAAGATAGACTTTACCAAGAGAAAGCTGGGCACTAAAAAATTTGTTAACGAATTGGTTGATTTAAGCTATGATTACTATACATCTCACTGCGTTCATAATTACACAAACGCAGATCATAAATTTTGTAAAGACGTTACATGGACCGCTCTAGAATACAACAGCGGTCAGTTTGACCCAAGAAAAAGAAACATAGCAGCCTCAGAACCGCATTTTGACATTCTTATCGAAGAAGATTGGGCCAAGTATTCATACGATTTGCCAAACGGAGAAACCCTTGAGGGACAGCTTGCCATTAAGGGGACTATAGACTTAGTAACCGAAATAGATGATGGCATCATAGAGGTTATAGATTGGAAAACTGGACGCAGGCTAGATTGGGCTACAGGCGAAGAAAAGACCTATGAAAAACTCTGCTCTGACCCACAGTTGCTCTTGTATTATTATGCCATTGCTAATTTGTTTCCAGATTACAAACAGGCAATAATGTCAATATTTTATATAAGGGACGGTGGGCCTTTTAGTATGTGTTTTGACAAGGAAGATCAAGATAAATTTTTAGGAATGCTAAAAGCTAGATTTGAGGATATTAAATCTAATCAGTTGCCACGGCTTATTTCAAAGAATAGGAAGCACTGGAAATGCACCAAGCTGTGTCATTTTTACAAAAACAATTGGGAGGGCACTAATACATGTATGTGCGAACATGTTGACACACACCTACAAGAATATGGAATGGAAGACACTATTAAAAACTGCACCAAAGACGGGTTTGCTTTAGGGCATTATGAGGCACCGGGTTAATGTATAAAAATCAAAAATATTATTCCCAATTGGGACAAGACGAATGGGTGCTAGAAACGCTTAACTACAAAAGAAACGGTTTTTTTATTGAAATCGGGGCTTACGACGGAATACATCTTTCTAACACATACGCTTTAGAAAAAGACTTTGGGTGGAACGGCATATGCGTGGAATGCAATCCAGAAGTTATTCCGCAGCTGAGAAAAAACAGAAGATGTGATATAGAAGAAAAACCAGTAATACACTTAAACGATATAGATTTTCCTTTTTATTCTCATTCCGAAGACAAAACATTATCCAGCCTAGCTTTAAACGGATGTGTGATAGATAACACGACCGGAGAACCATTAGAAGCTCAACATACGCTACGCACCATTGATATAGACACCCTTTTGAAAAACCATAACGCTCCTGTGGATATAGATTATATAAGCGTTGATACAGAAGGTGCAGAATTGTCAATAGTGTCAACTTTTGATTTTAAGAGATATAACGTTGCGTGCTGGACAATCGAGCACAATAACGACCATGACGTTGGCACATTTTTGATTAATTTGTTTTCTTTTAATGGATATAACGCCTTGCAAAAAGAATGGGATTTGTTTTTTTGGAAATAGCATAAAACTGTCAAAACTGTGTAGATATTAGGGCTGACACTTTTACACTTTTCTTAAGGAGCCCAATATGTGTGAACACGAAAACGCTCGGTATGTGGCAGACACCAAAGACTACTATTTTTGCAAAGACTGTGACGTTAAGATAGACGCTGAAATATATAAGGCTCTAAAAGACATCCCCTCTGAAAAAACGCTGCCTTCTGAGCAAGAAAGCATTAGACACGCTCACCAAAACATGGAAATATGGGAAAATTCACCAATGGTTGAAACTTAGGAGACAATATGATAGAAGTGGAAATTACGGAAAGTATGAAAAAAACCGCTTGGAAAAAGTCGAGAGAAATGGGGACCATTCATAACTCGATCATGAAAGGGGACGGAAATATCGCAGGTTTTTTAGGAGAGGAGGTTGCAAACACGGTAATAAATGGTACAATAAACAATACATATGATTACGACATTACGTCTAAAAGCGGCACTAAGTATGACGTAAAAACAAAGAGATGCACCTCGGAACCCAAGCCTTTTTATGAATGCTCGGTTGCTAATTTTAACACTAAGCAAAAATGCGATAGATACGCTTTTGTTCGTATTGAATACAAAAATAAACGGTGGGGGCGAGCGTGGCTGCTAGGGTGGTTATCTCATGAGGATTATTTTAAAAACGCCCACAAGCTAACCAAGGGAGAGGTCGATCCCTCAAACGGGTTTGTGGTTAGGGCCGACTGCTACAATGTGGCCATTCAGGATCTAAAGTCATTTAGGAGGAAAAAAGCTTGAATTACAGGGACATAATTATATTTGACTTTGAAACAGGAAGCAGGAACCCTCACAAGACACAGCCCACCCAAATAGCCGCTATAGCTATTCATGGGCGTAAGCTGACTCTCCAGCCCGGAGGCATGTTCAATAGCGAAATTAGGCCCATTCTGGACGACGAGAAGGCCATTGCTGCGGGCCTCGACCCCCTTGAGGATAAAGCCCTTGAGATTACACACAAAAACAGAAAAGATCTAGCTAAGGCCCCGCTTCCCAAAACGGTGTGGAGAAAATTTGCAGAATTTTGCAATAAGTACAACTTTAAAAACTCCTCCTACACCGCTCCAATTGCCGCTGGCTATAATATTGTAGGCTTCGATATGCCTATTATTAATCGTATGTGTGACAAATACGGGCCCGTAGACGGAGAGGGGAGGCAGAAGCTTTTTAACCCTATTTTTAAAATAGACCTAATGGATATGATATTTTCATGGACGGAAAACAATCCAGATATACGCAGTATTAGCATGGACTCACTGCGAGACTGGCTCGGTTTTCCAGAAGAAAGCAAAGAAAATGCCCACGATGCCCTACAAGACGTTAAAGACACCGCCAATATATTGATTAAGTTCTTAAAATTCCAAAGGACAATTGCCGAAAAAACTAAATTTGAAAAGGCTTTCGCTAATCAGGACTTCTATATAAAATGAGTTGGTCTCCTCTTAATTGTCATACGCACTTTAGCCTTCTTAAGGGTTTTGCGAAGCCCGAAGAATTAGCTAAAAAATGCAAAGAATACGGTTATCCGGCGTGTGCTATCACGGACTATCGCACGATTTCCGGGGCTGTGGCTTTTTACAGAGCGTGCAAAAAAGAAGGAATAAAGCCAATCATTGGGTGCGATATAGACAACTTTATCGTATTAGCAAAAAACAAAACCGGTTGGTATGATTTGGTTGAGCTTGTGACGTTGCTAGACAACAAAAAGCTGACCAAGGATAAGCTTGGCGAAATCGCTTCACGGAATAATATTATTGGCCTTGGGGATGACGACACTCACAAAGATATTTTTAAAGATAATTATTTTTGCTATTCCACAAAACTAAAGCCAGTCTATTACGCCAACAAGGAAGACGCAGAATTACAGCGAATTCTTTTGTGCTCTGGCATGAAAACCACCCTTCCTACTTTGGAGAAGAAAATCCGAAAAGGGGAAAAAGTAGACAATCTAAATTTTTTCAATGAAAATTTTTATTATCTCCCCTCCCCAGAAGAAGTGCAGTCCGAAGATATAGAATTAGTTTCCAAGATTGTAGACCTGTGCGAAGAATATGACATCCTTGGTCCTCCCATGTTGCCTAAATTTGACTGTCCTGCTGGATATGACGAAAACGAATATCTTAAAGAGTTGTGCAGAAAAGGGTGGAAAAAGCTTCTTATACAAACTGGCAAAATTAAACAAAACACCAAGAAAGAAGAGTATCTACAGAGAGTCACTAAAGAACTGAATGTTATTTTAGAGGCAGATCTTGCTGGCTATTTTCTTATTGTTCAGGATATTGTGAACTACGTAAGATCCAGAGGATGGATACCGGGACCCGGTCGTGGTTCGGCGGCAGGATGTTTGATTTCATATCTTATAGGGATTACCGGAGTAGACCCCATACAATATGATCTGATCTTTGAAAGATTTTATAATGCTGGACGTAATATTGGAGACCATGTTTCTCTTCCAGACATTGATGTAGATGTCCCGTCTGAGCATCGTGATGAAATTATAGATTACATAAAAGACAAGTATGGTCAAGATAATGTTGCCCAAATGATAACCTTTGGAAGGCTACAAGGAAGGGCTGCTCTCAAGGAAGTCATGAGGATTGAGGGGGAAGTGTCTTTTGCTGAAATGAACGAAATCACAAAACCCATTCCAAACGAAGCCGATATCGCTGACCAGCTAGAGGGAATGGAGGACAAGTCTATCATTAGGTGGTCCCTTTTAAATATGCCAGAAAAACTGGACAAATGGTGTAAAATTAATCAAGAAGGATCTCTTTCTGGACCCCTTTCGGAAACTTTTGAAAAGGCTATTAGAATAGAAGGCACCTTTAAGTCACAAGGAAAACATGCGGCAGGGGTTATTATATCTAAACACAAACTAAATTCCATTTGCCCAATGACAAAAGACAAAAGTGGCAATATGGTAGCCGCTTTTGAAATGAACGATCTGGAATCGCAAGGGCATGTCAAGTTTGACATTTTGGGGATTGATTTACTTAGTAAAATTTTGAAAATTTCTAGCGACACGGACATTAATTTGAACGATTTTGACGACTGTGACACATGGGATATTATATCCAGCGGGCAGACCAAGGGGGTTTTTCAGCTAGAGTCCCATCTTGGAAGATCGTGGGCCAAGCGTGTAAAGTCTCGCAACATTCAAGAACTGGCAGCCTTGGTTTCTTTAATTAGGCCCGGATGCCTAGACGCCCACTCTGAAGGCAAGTCTATGACCCAGCATTATGTGGACCGCAAAAATGGAACCGAGCCCGTAGAATATATTGATGAATCCTTAAAAGACATACTGGAAGAAACCTATGGGGTAATTGTGTATCAAGAGCAGTCCATGAGAATTGCGCAAAAGTTAGCGGGGTTTAATTTACAAGACGCTGATAATTTGCGTAAGGCTATTGGGAAAAAACAGTTTTCTTTGATGTCAAAAGTAAAAAAAGATTTCATCAAAGGGTGCAAAAAGGTAGGAATTGTTAATAAGGAGGCAGCCGAAGAAATATTTAGCTGGATCGAAAAATCTAGCCGGTACGCTTTCAATAAATCGCACGCTATTTCTTATGCTATTGACGGGTTTCATAGCGCTTGCTGTAAAGCTCGCAATGTTCATAAATTTTTTGAAGTGTACCTAGAACATGCAAAAAGAAAACCCGACACTCAACTAGAAATCAAAGAGTTAGTAAACGACGCCAAGCTATACAATATAGAAGTTTTGCCTCCTCGGTTAGATAATTTTTATAAAAACTTCAGGCTTGTAGACGATAAGATATATTTTGGTACTTCTAATGTTAAAAACATTGGAGAATCCGAAGCAGTTAAACTACACGGTCTAGCAGAAGAACATAGTGCAAAAAAACCGTTAAGCGAATGGAACTGGATGGACGTATTGTTAGTTTTTGGTACTTCTGTTAATAAAAGAGCCATGAATGCCCTCATATCGATAGGGGCCTTTAATGCCAAAAATAACCGTAAGCATAGAAACGAAATGCTTTATGAATTTGACAGTTGGAAACAATTAACCGCAAGAGAAATAGAATACATTAGAGAAACCCACGCTCAAAATGATAGACCAGACAAGACTCTAGAGTACTATGTCAACGAGCTTATTAATAATTTTAAGATAAACTCCTCTCGACTGATTTCGGTGGTAGACATTAAACAAAGCCTTAATAACCCTATGTATTCTCTTGCAGACGACATTGGATGGCTAGCCGTCACAGAGGAAAAATATATGGGAATTTCGCTAAGCTGTTCTCAGTCTGACGCCATAACCAACAGTATTATTAACTCTTGCTGTAAAGACATATTTCAAGGAGCCACCCAAGGCAAAGCTAATATCGCCGTTCAGATTAATAACATACGGGAATATAAAATCAAAAATGGCAAAAGCAAGGGACAAACCATGGCATTCTTGTCCATTGAGGATGGGTCTGCCACGTTAGATTCTGTCGTTATTTTTCCAGAAAATTATCAAAAATATAAAGGCGTGTTATTTGAGGGTAATACTGTTATAATAGTAGGAACGGTTTCTAAGAAGAAGGATAATTCCCTTATAGTAGATAAAGTAATGGAGTCTTAAAGGTGTCTATGAGGCGAAAAAGAATCTTAATGTGTACCGAGGCGTCTTATTTGCCCACGGGGTACTCTGTCTATACTAAAGAAGTGCTATCTAGATTACACCAAAATGAAAGCCTAGAATTAGCAGAGCTTGCTAGCTATAGCGACGGAAGCGAAGAAGAGGCTAAAAAGGTTCCGTGGAAGTTTTATCCAAACAAGCCGTTCCAAAGCGACCCCAACTGGGGGGCATACAAGTCTTCTCCCACTAATGAATTTGGAGAATACAGATTTCATGAAACGCTTTTAGACTTTATGCCAGATTTCGTGATGGATATTCGGGACTGGTGGATGATGGAATTTGAGCAACGTTCTCCCTATAAAGATTTTTACAATTGGTCTATTATGCCCACGGTAGACGCGGAGCCACAAAACGCAGAATGGATGCAAACTTACGGAGACGCTAATGCTGTGTTTACGTACTCAGAATTTGGAAAGGCTACCTTAAAAAATCAGTGCGAAGATTTACAGTTTCAGGGGATTGCTTCCCCGTGCGCTAGTGACAATTTTAAACCCGTTGCAGATAAATTTTCTCACCGCACCACGTTTGGTCTACAAGAAAATGCCATTATTTTTGGCACCGTCATGCGCAACCAACGAAGAAAGCTGTTCCCTGACCTGTTCAAGTGCTTCAGGGGGTTTTTAGACCAAGCGGGTAATAGCAACACTTTTTTATATTGCCATACCTCTTTTCCTGATGTGGGGTGGTCAATACCAGAACTATTAATCAAATATAATCTGTTAAACAGGGTTCTTTTTACTTATAAATGCAAGCACTGCGGAAAAATAAAACCTTCTTTTTTCAGCGACACTGTTGCCTTTTGTCCAAATTGTTCAACATTTAACAATGTAATTGCAGGTGTCAATAATCCCGTTTCAGAACAAGAATTAGCGGCTATATATAATTTATTTGATTTGTATATACAGTATGCCAACAGTGAGGGATTCGGAATGCCTCAGTTGGAAGCCGCTCAGTGCGGGGCCTTGGTGGCGAGTGTAGACTATTCAGCAATGTCTTCGGTAATAAAAAACATAGACGCCATTAGGCTTCCTGTTGAATCTTATAGCCAAGAATGCGAAACCAGCTGCCACAGGGCTGTTCCCGACAATGGAGCCTTAGTTGATCTGATGGTAAATATGTCCTCTAAATCACGAAATTATTTTATCAAAGAGGGCATGGAACTAAGAAAAAGAACCCTCTCTCATTATAATTGGGACAAAACCGCAAAAATTTGGGAAGAATATTTTATAAACACTCCCGTGCTAGATCACCGCAAAACATGGCTTTCTGGGCCCAGAAAATTTAACCCTACTACGGAGCCCCCTCCTCACAATATGTCCCTTAAGGACAAGGTTAATTATATGTTTCACAATGTTCTAGGGATGCCCCAATGGATTGGAGGTCATGTGTGGAGAAGAACGCTTAAAGATTTAACTTACAAAGCCACTACTGAAAATACTTGCAGAGGGTTCTATTTTAACGAAGACCATCTTCATAATAAAATGTCCTACAATAAATTCGATCTTGACGACGCTTTTAATTCTCTGACAGAATTACGAAAAATATACAATCGCTATGATGATATGCGTATTAACAAAGTGAATTCTCTAATGCAAAAAGGATCGGTTAATGTCGGCTAAAGTATTATATATTGGGAACTATAAGGACGGCACCGGATGGGGAAATGCGGCTTTGCACAACATACTAGCGCTACATTCTGCTGGCGTAGAAGTGGTCCCTCGTGCAATTACTTTTTCCGATTCAAAGATCGAGATACCTCCCATAATCGAAAGCCTAGAAAAAAATTCATCCGACAATATAGACGTGTGCATTCAGCACACATTGCCCCCCCTTTATTATTACAACTCCTCAGTTAAAAATATAGCACTCTACGAAACCGAAACTGAAAGCTTTGATGATTCTCTATGGCATAAATATATAAATACGCTTGACGAGGCTTGGGTTCCTAATAAGCAAATGATTAAAGCTTCTGTAAGTAGCGGGGTTAGGGTGCCCATCAAGCTCGCTCCCCATTCTATTGACATAAACGAATACAGAAAAGTGGAACAAGTTGCGTCAGTGGAGGAATTAGATTCTACATTTAATTTCTGTTTTGTGGGAGAGCTAACCAAAAGAAAAAACATTAGCGCGCTGTTGAAAGCTTTCTATTTAGAATTTCATCCTTCGGAGCCGGTCAATTTATTTTTAAAATTAAGCCGTTCCGGCAATTCTAGTGACGAATGCTTACAAATATTTAACGGGTTTAACGACGAAATAAAGGCTGGCCTGAAACTGTCCAGCAAATATCATTCTCCTTGTGTGATATGTGGGCATTTAGAAAAAACCCAGCTTTTGTCTGTAATGAATCAGTGTCATGCGTTTGTTTGCTCTAGCTTTGGTGAAGCTTGGTGCATTCCGGCCCTAGAGGCAATGGCCTTGGGGATGCCTGTTTTATACACAGACGGAACAGGTATGTCGGATTTTTGTTCCGGTTTTCCCATCAAGTCTCGAAGCGTTCCTTGTCATGGGGCGATAGACACAATGCCTAATATATATACGGGATATTCTTCTTGGCGAGAAGTGGACCTAGAAGATCTATGCGTACAAATGCGTAACACTTACGAGATATACAGGCAGTCTCCAGAAGAATACAGAAAGTTATCTAATAGCGCGGCTGAACAAGCTCAAAAGTATAGTACTGAGACTGTAGGAAAACAACTAAAGGAGCTTCTATGACAGCCACAGCCACTGCAAACGCGGTTAGATCTATCATAAGACGCGCATCCGTAACGCCGCAAACTAAATTAAACATACTCACTTTTTGCACCCACGAGAGATACGAACAATCTCTTTGTCGCTGTGGCCACAACTTTTACTCAATAAAAAGTGGTAAAACTTGGGATGTTGATTATGGTAACATTCCCGATAACTATTTTGAAATCGAAGAACTGCCACATCATGTAGAATATGATTTAGTTCTTCTGCAAACTTTTTGCAATAGAATGCAAATAGCGGCTCAATTAAAAAATCTTTTAAATATCCCCATTCTTCAGCATACCCACGTATTACCAGATATTAGGCATGAGATAGACGGTCAAATAAAAGCATTTCATCAGCCTCTTCCTGTAGACTATCGAACTTTTATATCTGAGTTTAACCAAAAGGCGTGGGCCTCTTCTTCAGAAAACTCCACCTTTATAAACCACGGAATAGATACTGAATTTTGGAATGATGAAAAACCTATAGAACGAAGTCCAACATGTCTTTCTGCGGTAAACCTTTGGCCAGAACGCGACTGGTGCTGTGGTTGGGAGCTTTGGAAGTCAACCGTTGGATACCAGACATCAGATCAGCTTCCTTTTACTGTGGTCGGAAAGAATGATCAGTGGCAACTTTCTAGCGCTGCTGCCTCGCTGGAAGAACTAAAAACATGCTATCAGTCATCTTTAGTTTTTCTAAACACGTCTTTGCATTCGCCAGTTCCAATGTCTCTACTGGAAGCGATGGCGTGTGGGTGTGCTGTAGTGAGCACTAATACCTGCATGATACCCGAAATAATAGAACATGGTTACAACGGACTTCTAAGCAACGACCCCAACGAGCTACGGGCGCATTGTCAAGACTTACTAAACAACCCAAACAAAGCGTTTGAACTTGGCCAAAATGCCAAAAAGACCATTCAAGAAAAATACAACCTTTCTCGATTTACCGAAGACTGGAACCGTGTTTTTTATCATGTTATAAAAGACTATAAGGACTAATAAAATGAAAATTTTTATTTCAAAAGAGCTTCCCACTAACGACTCATATGCGCATGTTAGCGACTTGGGATTGCTAGATTTGGTAGTAGAAGACTCAGAAGCAACAGAAATAATTGTAGACAATTTTTTGTCTAAATTTGCTTTTGAGGAAATTGGAAACGTTGTTCAAAAAATAGCTTCAAAACTACGAAAAAACGGAAAAATTACTTTTTATCATGCAGAAATTGATATGATATGCTACCAAAGAAGCCGCTCTATGATAGACATAGACACGTTAAACAAAACATTATTTAGTCAAGGCGAAACGCGTTCAGTGTTTCCCATTGAAAACTTAGTCGATCTTTTAACTTCAGTAGGTTTGAGTATTAAATCTAAGCAACTACACAATAGCTGTCAAGCCATTGTTACAGCAACGAGGTAAACATGTACGAAATAAAATTCAGTTGTAGCGGGTGCGTTTTTACAGAGATGACACCCGGTTCGGGAGGCTTCTGGCAAACTGGCTGTGAGCTTAATCGTATTGAAAAATTAGACGCCAACGTCTCTATGGAAGACGGAGGGGAAGCTGGAAGTTTTGCGCACTTCAATAGGTTCTGCAACACGTACCGTCCCTCGCAGTGGCTCGATCTAATTGAAGGATCTCCCCAGTCTAATGTTATGAGGGAAGTCTCTCCTTGTGTTGGATTTTTTGTTATTTTTAAAAACGATGCCGAAAATCCCCTAGAAGAACTAAAAAAGACCATACTCAGCATAAAAAACCAAAAGGGACATCATCAAGCTAGGTATGTCGTAGTACTAAACGATAAAGTGCAATATAACGCAGAAGTGCTTAATCTACTAAAAGGAGCTTTTGATGACCACCAGCTAAAGGGGCATCTTCCCACAGAATATAGTTTCGTGCAATCTGTGAAAAATACAGAATCTAATTTTGATTTGCTAGATGAAGCGTTTGCAAAGGCAAAAAACGGCTGGGCTTATTTTACCGAAAGCACTACTGCTGTTCCTTTAGATTTGCTTGATAGAATCCACCAAAGAATTAACGTAGACATGAAAAGACTTGTAGCCGTAGAACCCAAAGACGAAAATCTCAATGGTATGATTTTTCAGACCGCCGTTTTTAAGCTCGTAAGTGGAAGTAGGCCCATGGTAGATAGCGAAACTCTTCTTTTAAATAGTAAAAATTTTATAGAACGTGTTAAAGAAATAGAAACGGAAGATCCAGACACCATCATAACGTGGGAGGAATTCAATGACGAATAATCTTCCCAATGTGGCTATTATAATTTCCAGTTATAATTATGGAAAATATGTTATTAATGCTATAGACAGCGCGATGTCTCAAGACTACGAAGGAGAAATAAAAACGATTGTTGTAGACGATGGCTCTTTAGATGATTCTTGGGAAAAAATATGTAATATTACAAACGAGAAAGAAGCCACTAATTTAGAAGAGCCTTACTACAACGGTCCCTTGGAGGTTAGACAAAAAGACCATTTATATGCTTACAGAATAAATAATTCGGGAGCCAGCACCGCGAGAAACGTGGGAATATATCAGTGTTTAGATTGGGCACACGTTTTTGGAATTCTAGATGCCGATGATGAATATTGCAACAACAAGGTTTCTACTTTAGTCAATAAACTTGTGGAACATCCTGCCGTGGGAGTGGCTTATGGAGACTATGAAATACACCGAACAATAAATCAAACAGATTATATTAAACACGAATATAAAAAACCTTACGACAAAGGCGTTCTAAGTCGTGAGTGTATCGTTCACAGTGGGTCCCTAATAAAAAAAGAATATTTAAACGTAATCAAGCTTCCCAACGGAGAGTTTTTTGACAGCAGGCTTCATGGTCCACTAAGCGAGGGGTTTATAGGATGCACGGAAGATTATGATTTGTGGCTAAGGCTCTCAGAAACATGTATCATGACCCACGTTCCCAAAATTTTGTCGTTCGTTAGGGAAACCGGAAATAACCAATCACTAAAAATGAATCAGGAAATATTTAACCATAACATGAATTTAATTCACAACAGAAAGTGATGCATGAGCAGATTCACACAAGAAATCAAAAGACAATCTGTTCATATGTCTGTTGCAATCTTGAGTGCTGGTGTTGGCAATAGGATTAAATCATATGAGCCAAGGTCATTACTCAAAGCTGGAAAAAAAACACTTATCGATTGTCAGATTGAGATCTTACGTAACCAATTTAAAAATCCAGATATTATACTAGTGGTGGGAACACATGCTAACAAGGTTATTAAAAAAATAGATACTAGCGTAAGGGTAGTAGAAAATCAGCTTTACAGAAGTACAAATTCATTTGAAAGCCTACGACTGGCAGTAAATAACGCAGTAAATGATAGCATGTTGTTTTTACATGGAGACCTTTTTTTTAATAAAAAAACTTTACAAGGATTATCGTATAATAAATCTTTTATAATAGTAGATAAAAAGAAGCAGTTCCACGACAGAGAAGTGGGAGTAAATATTGTCAACAACAAGGCTAGCATTTTTTCTTATGGACTGGCAGACAAGTGGTGCCAAATGGCCTATTTGACAGGGCGTGAGTTTTTGATTCTTAAGCAAATATGTTGTAAAAATAACCCAGAGTATAAAAAAATGTTGACATTTGAAGCCCTTAACAGCATAATCAATAGGGGTGGTCAGCTATTTTGCTACGAACCAGAACATATGAAAATTAGAGAAATAGATTGCATGAGAGATTTTGATTATGAAAGTTTTAATATCTAGCGACGGTGTACATGCTCACTTTTATCAGCGTACTGCGTGGGTAAGGGCGTTTCATAGCTGTGGAATTGAGGCTCAGCTGTGGGACATTAATTCCGTTTCCGCTTTTGACGCGTTTGATTCTTTTGAGCCTGACCTTTTTCTAGGGCAGCTTTACAATCTAACGTCACCTTTAATAAAGTGCATTAAAGAGCGTCCCCACCTTCAGGTAGGTCTCAGGGCCGGAGACTGGGGAGAACACCAAAATTCAATAGACACGTCTAGATTTAATGTTTTATTTTCCACAGAACAAGAGCTAGAAATACTAGAAAAATTAAAACAGGAAACCGGACAACCTGAATTTGTGCATATACATTATCACGAAGACGATGTAAAAAGAACGCACTCTAACTTTGAATCTATTGGAATTACTCCCGTTTCCATGATGATGTGTGCCGACATTCACGAGTACACAAATTCAATAAAGGCTCCCGAACTGGCGTGCGACATAGGTTTTGTAGGAGGGTACTGGCCATACAAAGGTCAGGTTATTGATAGGTATCTTACGCCGCTATGCCATCCGGTAGGGGAATATAACATTAAGATTTTTGGTAATCAGCCGTGGGGTCACGTAAATCAGTATTGCGGATTAATTTCTGACCCAAACGTAAAAAACCTATTCAGGTCTGCTAAAATATCCCCCAACCTAAGCGAGCCTCATGCCTTGGAGTACGGGATAGATGTCAACGAAAGAATTTTCAAGGTATTGTGCTCTGGGGGCTTTTGTATATCTGACAGCGTAGACGCTTATAAGAAAGTATTCAAACAGGGGGTAGTGTTTGTCGATAGCCCGCAGGAATTTAAAGACAAAATAGATTATTACATAAACGAAGAAGAGGAACGAGATGGAATTATTTCTCTTGGGAGATCTTACGTATTAAAGAACCATACGAACTTTCACAGAATAGCCGCCATACTTGAGCACTTTGGGTGCAATTCTGAGGCCAAGAATGTTTTATCGGGATGGGAGGCGCAATTAAATGCATCATAATGCGAGAATTTTAGTAACTGGTGGTCAGGGTTTTTTAGGTAGTCATGTTTGCAAGCTGCTTAACGATAAAGGCTTTAATAACCTTGTTCCCCTAGAAGGTAGACGTTTTTGGGATTTAACTAAACAGCATTATACAGATCGCGTTCTTACCCAATTTAACCCAGAGGTGGTTATCCATTTGGCCGCTAGCGTGGGAGGTATAGGCGCAAACAAAGAAAACCCCGGACTATTTATGTACGAAAATTTAGCCATGGGAATGAATCTCATAGAAGCTTGCCGTCGCTATGGACAGCTTAAAAAATTCGTAATGGTAGGCACCGTATGTTCGTATCCAAAATATACACAAGTACCCTTTAAAGAGGAAGATATATGGGAGGGGTATCCAGAAGAAACAAACGCTCCCTATGGGATAGCAAAGAAAGCATTAATGCAGCTTCTTATTGCATACAAGCAACAATATGATTTTAATTCAGTAAATCTCATTCCGGTAAACATGTATGGACCAAAGGATAATTTTGATCCCCGTACCAGCCATGTAATTCCGGCTTTAATTTTAAAATTCCACAAGGCCATGCGGGACTTTCCGCACGACAACGTTGAAATATGGGGCACTGGCAAGGCTAGTAGGGAATTTTTATATGCACCAGACTGCGCAGAGGCGATTGTTATGGCCATGGAGGAACACGATGACCCAAGCCCCATAAACATTGGAACCGGAAAAGAGATTAGTATTAAAGAACTCGCTTACAAAATAGCCGATCTTATGGGGTATCAAGGTTCCATTTATTTTAATTCAAAGTATCCAGACGGTCAGCCCCGAAGATGCCTAGATGTTTCTAAAGCCAAAGAGGCTTTTGATTTTACCGCAAAAACAGGCTTCGATAAAGGTCTCGAACAAACAATTGAGTGGTTTAGACAAAGATCGGGACATTTTGATGATTACCTCGATAATATTTAGTAAAGATAGGGCGTTACAGCTTGATCTCACCCTAAAAAGTATAAAGCAAAACTTTCCTCAGTCTAATAATCTGATGGTTATCTACACGGTTTCCGAGGAGCACGCTAAATCCTACGAACTACTAGCATCAGAACATGAAGGCGTGACCTTTTATAAACAAACAACAAGTTTATTTCTTGATATATCAAAAGCGGTAGACGAAAGCCAAGAATATGTTTGTTTTTTCACTGACGACGATATAGTATATTCTAAAGTTACTCTCAACAAGGAGAACCTGTGCAATCTGTTTAAATCCGGTGCCGCCTGCCTTTCCTTGCGGCTCGGTTTAAACACAAACATGAGGGATTATGGAGACGGTATTTTACGGGAAGACCCCTTTCCTCGCATAGAAAGCATGGACCCTTTTCTTGTGTGGAACAGGACCTCCATTCCTGTCGGAGGCTATTGGTCGTACCCTCTTTCTGTAGATGGTCATATATTTGAAAAAAGAACCATTCAGTTATTCTGCAAAGAGTTGGCGGTTTTGGACAAACATTATAGTTATCAAGGGGTTCGACGAGAAAAATACTGCTGGCAACAAACTCCGAATGAATTTGAATCCAAGCTGCAAAGATTTTGGTTCGATTTGCCACCAATAATGGGGGCTTTTAAAGCCAGTAGCGTTGTTAATAGTCCTAACAATCGTGTTCAAGAGAGCACCTTAAACAGACATGGTGACGTGTATTCCCTAGACCAAAACACTCTCCTAGAAAAATATACCAACGGACATAGAATCAAATTGGAAAATTTAAAAATCAACAATATAAAATGTCCACATACTGAAATAGATATACTAAAGGGGCTTCAATGATATTCAATTTAGCGGAAATCAGTGCAAAATTCAACCTTAATATTAAAGGGGCTATTCATATAGGAGCTTTTGTTGGAGAAGAATTAAAAGACTACAGAAGTCTAGGGCTACATAACACGATTCTATTTGAGCCACAGGAGCACCTTTTTCAAATCGTCCAAAATAAGTGTGAGCAAGAAGAAAGAGTGTTTAATGTTGCTTTAGGGAGCGAGCGTGGCGACAAAGAAATGTATATATCTCACACAGAAGGAGGGGTTCAAAATGGATGCGGGGCTTCCAGTTCGCTGCTTCGGCCCAAGAAACACCTATCTGAACATCCCCACGTAAAATTCGTAAAGAAAACGGCGGTAGAAATAGACACTCTTGACTCGTTTGTAAACAATAACAACATAGACCCAACTAAGTACAACTTTCTTAATATAGATGTTCAAGGCTTTGAGCTAGAAGTATTAAAGGGTGCCACTGGCACATTAAACCATATAGACGCCATGATATTAGAAATCAATCGAGACGAGGTTTATGAAGGGTGTCCAATGGTAACAGATCTAGACGAATATTTACATCCTCAATTCAAGCGAGTTGTCACCCTTTGGCAGTCTAAAAGCTGGGGCGACGGATTATACATAAGGATATAATTATGGATTTCTTTGAAATGTGTGAAGTAGAAACATCTTTGTTTGACAAAGAGTACGCGCGACAAAATTCAGATTGGCAGCTTATTAGAGAAGCGTACAATTACAATCTAGACAAGGCGTGGGACTGTTGCCCAGAATCCGGCGACCCAGAGCACTCCATACCGAAAATAATTCATTTTATATGGATGGGAACGCTCCCTGAAAAATACATCGAAAACATAGACGACTGGAAAAAGAAAAACCCAGAACACGAAGTGTGGGTGTGGGACGACAAAAAAATAGCTGAATTTGTTCCAACTATGACCAACAGGGATTTGTTTGAAGTGGCTCCGAGGCTAGGGGGAAAGTCTGATATTTTAAGATATGAAATATTAAAAAAATATGGAGGTCTTTATGTAGACACCGATTTTTTATGTAACGCCGACTTTAAATATCTTCACGAAAAACATTCATTCTACGCTGGAATTTGCCTTGAAAGACCCGTACAATTAAACAATGGCATAATGGCGTCTGCTCCAGATCATCCAATATTGGATATATGTATTAACGAAATGACTCTAGATAATCCGTGGAATATACAATGTCCAGAAACTTTGGTTCTATATCAAACAGGACCTTGGGCTTTAACAAGAAGCGTTCTTCATTACATGCACAACTTTGGGTATGACGGCGTTATCATATTCCCATCACAAACATTTCATCCGTTTCCGGCAGCTAAAAGACACAATCCTACTGACGAACTGATTAAATCTTATTATAAACCATGGACCATGGCGTGCCACCTGTGGCACTCTAGCTGGCAGCCAAACTCGGAGCACTATCATGGAAAATGAATTTATAATAGAAACTAATCATGAAAACCCTCCTCACAACACAACGATATTTGAGGAGTTCTTTGCTAAAAAATTCTTAGAGGAAAAGCCCGATACCGTCAGAGAATATATTCCTGTATGTTGGACGAACTATTACGTTTCTAAAAACTACTGCAAGGATGACATGTCTGACCTGCAAAATTATCTTGACAGCTTAGACAGATCTAAAAAATACTTTACCGTTTGTCAGTGGGACGATGGAATAGTGAATAATGTTGAGGATTTAGATCTTTATGTTTTTTCTAGCGGGGGCGTTGGAGATTACGCGTATCCCCTTAATTGTTTGCCCCATCCAGATCTAGGAGACGATTTCCAAAAACATATTTTATGTAGCTTTGTGGGAGCCATAAAAGGAAGACATAAGACACGAGAGATAATGAACAAAGCCTTACACCGAAAGAAGTCTGTTTTTATTAGCGAAAGACTTTCTTTTGAGGACTTTTACGGGGTCATGAAAAGTTCTTTGTTCGCATTATGCCCAAGGGGGTACGGTAAGACCTCTTTTAGAATATGTGAGTCTTTGCAGCTTGGGGCAATTCCTATATACATATATGACGAACCATGGATTCCTTTTGAGGACATGGTTGCTTTTGAGGAATACGGAGTCCGTTGCAATATAGAAGATATACAAACTCTACATGAAAGACTGTGCTCCATGTCTATTGATGAAGTTAACGCTATGTTAATTAGAGGCAAAGAGGTTTATCGAGATTACTATTCTTTTGAGGGGTGTTATGATAAAATTATATCATAAACAGCCGGATTGGAAATGGTTGTTTGTTGACAGTATTCTTCGTCACCATGACTATAAGTCTTTTTTAGAACTGGGGGTTGGTGATCAGGGGGGAGCTATTTCAATGGTTGAATGTGATTTCAAGGTTGGGGTTGATAGCGACCCATCAGTAAAACATAGCTATGACGATGTTGTATGTAAAACCACCGATGAATATTTTGAGTCAATAGACATAGATAAAAAATTTGATCTCATCTATATAGATGCCTGTCACGAAAAATATCAAGCTGCAAGAGATTTTATAAATAGCTTTAGATGCTTAAATAAAGATGGTATAATTATATTCCACGATATAAATCCCACATGTGAGGACGACGTAGAAGCAAGTGGTTCTGGCGATGTTTACGAATTTTGGATAAGAATGTGCGAGTATTATAAAAGCAACATTAACGTTGTATTACAACCCGAAGAACATGCTAAATTTTATGAACAACTGGGATTGTCTTATTTTTCAGATTGTGTCGGACTGTTTTTTAAAAAGAGCATGAAATCGGTGGATGACAAATTATTCAACGATATGAATTATAGCTACGAGTATTTTGACCAAAATAGAAACAAATTTATACGGAAAGGGGATCTAACGGGAATATGAAAACAAACTTTTTAAATATAGACACCTTAGAAAGCCTATACAGGAAATACCTACCCGAATTGATGCAGTTCACAACGCATCTCAACATGATCTGTAAACAGATAAGAAGTTGCGGGCTGGCGGCGATAGATGTCGAAATTTTATATCTTATGATTCGAGAGCACAGGCCAAAAACAATAGTAGAAATATCGCCAGACAAGGGGTATTCTACTTACGTCATTTGTAGCGCCATGAATGATAACGAGATGGGGCATCTGTGGTCATATGACCTCAATATAGAACATGTGCATGAACTTGAAGTTTATAATCCCATTGCGGGAAAACACGTTAAGTACGCGGAGAATTCAACATTTATAGAAGGTGATGTTAAAGAACAATACGTTCCAGATGAAATAGACTATCTTTTTTTAGACAGTGACCATAGCTACGAATTCGCAGATTGGTACATAGAAAATTTATTTCCAAAAGTTAAACCCGGAGGGCTTATCAGTATAGATGACATGTGGCAAAAGGGTGGGGAATTTTATCATTATCAAGACGGCATTGATCCAGCAATAAGGGAGAGCCGAAGAATAGAAGAGTTTCTAAAGGAAAACAACTTAGACCTACCTTTTTCTTGCGAGCGACATTGTAAAGATATACGTGACATGAGAAGTAAGGCGGGGGTAAAAACAATGCCACGCTTCAACAACGAAGATAGTTCTGTGCATGGAATGACATGGATGAAAAAATAATGAAAATAATTTACGTTACTAACACAAAAAAAGACTCTCAATGTGACTTCCAAGAAGTGTCCACTCTTAATGGGCTTCGTGAGATTCTGGGTGACGACTGTATAGATTTTCCCAGAAAGAAAATTATGTACGGAGATTTCTCTGAGTCTCCCAAGGATGAGCTTCATGGGTGGGGATTTAGTTTATTAACATATCCCATTCAAGAAGTTTCCAACAGAGAGGTGGATGAAGTAGACTTTGTTTTATATGGAGTCACTGATGGTTACGGTATAAAAAACATACCCGAAATAGACAGATTGGCTAAACATGGAGTGTGGTATTTGGACGGACATGACCATTCTAAAATAACCAAAACGCCTTGTTTTAAGCGGGAACTATTTGAATCTCATGAAAACGTTTTTCCGACAGGGTTTGGTATACCCGAACACAGAATACGACCCATTGATTTTAGCAATAAAACCCAAATAGCGCAAAAAACAGCGCCCCCTTATGCTTGTTTTGGACCTCAAATTCTTGGACCAACCGCCAGAAAATTATATGTTTTTACAAACGAAGAAGAGTATTATAATGATATGGCGTCGTCTTATTTTGGGTTAACCTGCATGAAAGGGGGGTGGGATTCTCTTCGTCACTATGAGATTTTAGCTAGTGGGGCGTGTTTGTTATTTAGAGATTATGACCAAAAACCAAAGCTGTGTTCCCCCCAAAATCTACCGTGTGTTTCGTATTCTTCGCCCCAAGATCTGGAAGCTATAGTAAATAGGCTAATTGTGAATAACACACCAACACAAGAATATGTAGACTTAGTAAACACCCAAAGAGAATGGTTGATAAAACACGGAACCACTAAAGCTAGAGCCAAAAAAATACTTGAAGTATTGGGAGAAAAACATGTTTTCTAGAAACCCACACAACCCCTACCCTAAATACATAGAAAAAGACATCACTATTTGCCTGCATGGCGGCTCAGATAGAGATATTGTAAATCGCCAAATGGAACTATTGAAGCCCCTAGAAGACGAGTTTACAATCCACTGGAACAACAGAATCGACAGAAGGCCAGAAGCCTATGATTCCTATTCTGAGCTTGTAAATGAGGCTGTTGCAACCTCTCCCACTGAAACTATTGTTTTAATAAACGATAGAGTTGTGCCTGATCCCAGAGAAATTTTATTTATGCTGCAAATGATTCACAGGGGATACGCGGTAGCGAGCCAATGGAACGTTGCGTATATGGCTCTTACAAAAGAAGTGTTTAGAAAAATAGGCTGGTTTGACCAAAGATTTTATGGTGGAGGTTGCGAAGACGATGATTTCGTGTTAAGATTAAGGTTAGCTAATTTGGCTTACTACGAATCGTTATCATGCGAATATGACCAAACATGGAAAAGCCCGCTGCTAAAAAAAGAAGGAGCAAAGTGTGCTATTTCGGGTCCTTTTTTTCATCAGAAATGGGCACAGGGACCCTACGAAATTAAAAGGGTAATACCAGAAGAAACATATGAAAAGTGGGATAGTATGATTGGAGAATGGAGGCCAGAAATTAGTAGCGCTTGGCTTGATTGGTCACACTCTATCGTAGGGGTCGATTTCGGAAGAAGGTCTACAGACGGCGAGTCTAGAACTTACCATTTTATGATGGAAGACTATAAAACTGAATATAGAAAGGTCACATCCGTATGAAAATATTATTCTGCGGTTATAGAGACTGGGCTATAAATGTTTATAACCATTTTAAAGATCAAAATCACGATATTCAATTGGCAAAGAGCCCGCAGGAATTTAAAAATCTAAAAAAAGAAAACAACTTCGATTTAACTTTTTTGGTAGGATGGAGTTGGATTATAAATGAAAAAGATTTAGAAGAAGGTTATACTGCGGTTTTACATCCTTCTGATTTGCCCGACTACGCGGGGGGATCTCCTATTCAGCACCAAATTATTGACGGTATTGAAGACAGCAAAGTAACTTTATTCAAAGCTGTTCCAGAAGTAGATGCCGGTCCAATTATATATAAAGAGCCAGTTAGCCTTAGAGGCGAATTAAAAGAAGTGCTTGTTTCCTTGCAGACGGCATCGGTCAAGCTAATAGCTAAATTTTTACAACATTATCCAAATACACCAGAAATACAGCAGACCAAAGCCGCACCAAAAAAAAGACGGACACCAGAAATGAGTAAAATAAAATTAAAAGACTTTGAGCAATTTACGGCAAAAGAAATACATAATAAAATACGAGCCCTGCAAGATCCCTACCCGAATGCCTTTGTAGTTTGCAAGAATAATACAGTTTTATTTTTAACCGAGAGTCATACATGAAAAAAATGATCATAGCGCCGCATGTTGACGATGACGTATTGGGGTGCGGGGGAATAATAGATGACGACACTTTTGTGCTTTATTGCGGCTTAAACGAGTCTGACATACCCAATAGGCCATCATTGCAAACTAGACTATCCGAAGCGGATATGGCGTCTGAATATCTAGGTCACAAATATCACCTTCTTGAAAACAAAGTAAATAATTATACTATAGCAGATTTGATTGCGCCAATTGAAAATTTTATAAACAAAACAACCCCCGAAGAAGTCTATATACCATATCCGTCCTACAATCAAGACCATAGGGTCGTTTATGAAGCCGCTTTAGTTGCTCTTCGCCCTCACGACAAGAACTTTTTTGTAAAAAAGGTTTTTATTTACGAACAGCCTCATGTTTTTCTTTGGGATTATTCGCATCAAGTTGATGGGCACTTTAAACCAAACTATTACAAAAAAATTAATCTTAAAAAAAAGACAGAAGCCTACAGATTAATGAAAACGCAAGTACGTAATTTTCGTAGTCCAAAAATACTAGAAGCAATGGCTTTTTTGAGAGGGTCTCAGGCGGCTTGCGAACACGCCGAAGCTTTTCAAATAATAAGGTGGGTAGAATAAAATGCGTAAAAAGGCACTAATCACTGGAGGTCTTGGTTTTATAGGAGCCCACTGTATACAGAAATGGCGACAGGAAGGCTGGGATGTTTATGTAATTGACAATCTTTCTTCCAATGCTATTAACACAGATCATCCTATTGCAACAAAAGCCACGGTTATTGTGGAAGATGTTATTAATACCAAGTGGGACAGTCTACCAAAATTTGACCTAATATTGCATTTAGCGTCTCCTGTAGGACCGGTGGGTGTTTTAAAGCATTCTGGAGTAATGGCAAAAATAATACTGGAAGATATTTATTCTGTTGTAAGAGGGGCTAAACATAGCGACTGTCCGCTAGTTTTTGTTTCCACTTCAGAAATATACGGTCACAGAAACGAAAAAACATACCTCAAAGAAGACGGTGATAAGCTGCTTCGTGGCGATTTTACTGTTAGAAATGAGTACGCAATAGCCAAGCTATTATCTGAAATTGTGTTATCAAATCACGGAAAAAATGATCCAAATTTTAAATATCAAATAGTTCGACCCTTTAATGTAACCGGGGCTTATCAACTTCCAGACGGGGGCTTTGTTCTTCCTAGATTTGTTCTACAGGCTTTGGGAGAAAAAGATATTACTGTCTATTATAGCGGAAAACAAATACGAGCTTTTACGTGGGTAAAGGACATCGTAGAGGGGATTTACCTAACTTCAGTAGCGCCCACCAATTTATGGAACGAAGAATGGAATGTTGGAAATAGAGAAAATGAAGAAACAATCTTGTATCTTGCTCAAAGGGTAAAAGAAATTACGAATTCAAATTCAAAAATTATACACGTAGACCCCGTACAGCTTCACGGCCTACTGTTTGCAGAAGCGCCGGAAAAAATTCCAGATTCAGAAAAAATAGAAAAACTGCTAGGATGGAAGGCAACAAAAGGAATTAACGATGTTATTAACGAAGTTGTAGATTTTTACAAGGAAAAATAAATGAAGACAGTTGGCATCGTTGGCTATGGCGAAATTGGCCAATCCCTAGAAAAATGTTATCTAGGTAAAGAATTTGAAATACAGGTACTAGATACCGGCAAAAATATTTATGATCTAAAATGCGGCATAGACGTATTAAATATAGCTATACCGTTTTATGATCAAAAATCGTTTGTTAAAGACGTTTCAAAAATTATAGAAAAATATCAGCCAAAACTTGTTATTATACATAGTACCACAATACCCGGAACCACTTTAAGCATAGCACAAAAAACAAAATTCAAGAACATAGTCCACTCCCCAGTAAGAGGGGTTCATCCTAATTTGTACGAGGGATTAAAAACTTTCGTTAAGTTTGTGGGAGGCGATAACAAAGAGGCGGTAGATGCTACCATTAAGCATTATGATCAAATAAACATAACATACGAGGTATTATCATCTAGCACAGCCACCGAACTGGCTAAGGTTTTATCTACCACTTATTACGGAGTTTGTATTGCCTTCCATAACGACATAAATAAGCTGTGTGATCGTTATGGCGTTAAGTACGAGGAGGTTGGCACCAAGTGGAATATAACTTATAACGAGGGATATAAAAATCTTGGGATGAAAAATGTGATTAGGCCAGTTTTATATCCTCCCAAAAATGGAAAAATTGGCGGACATTGTGTTATACAAAACGCAGAACTGTGCCAACAGTTTTTCAACAGCAAAGCCTTAGAATATATACTAGAATTGAAGGAGGGGAACAGATGAAAATAGCGTTTCATTCATATCAACTGGGAGACCGTGGAACTGAAGTATGTCTATATAAATACGCCAAATATAATAGGGAGATTTTGGGCAACGAGTCCATTATTATTTCCACTAACACTCGTCCCATTCCTACTCACGAAAGATTTGCAGCAGAATTTGAAACTATTCTTTATCCTCATGTGTGGTCAAACGAGGGGGTTGACGGATGTAATGACGACTTAAAGAAGCATTTAGAGTCTATAGTCGATGAAAAAAATATAGACGCTTTTTATGCCATTAAGGGGGGAGAAAGCGATTACTTTATGCCCTCCAACTGTAAAACTTTAGCTCATTGTATTTTTAGATGTGACGAGCCACACGGAGACGTTTATGCTGGGGTTTGTAAATATATTGTGGACAAGTTCGGAGGAAAGCATCCTTACGTAGACCACATTATAGAAAAGCCGGATGTAACCACAAACCTAAGAAACGAAGTGGGCATTCCCAAAGACGCTTTTGTTATAGGGCGTCATGGGGGCTATCATCAATTCAGTATTCCTTTTGTTAAATACGCTATTGCGGAAACTTTGTCCAGAAGGTCGGATGTTTATTTTCTATTCCTTAATACTGAAAAATTCGTAGAACATGAAAGAGCTATTTTTATTCCGTGGACTGGAGATTTAAGCAGAATAGCACAGTTTTGTAGGTCATGTGACGCCATGATACATGCCCGTTTAGATGGTGAAATTTTTCCGTTAACTGTTGCAGAAATGTCAATTCAAAATAAACCAATTATTACATGGGACGGGATTATCGAAACCCCAGATCGTATTGGGGGATATGATAGAGGACACATTGACCTACTGGGACCAAACGGTCTTTACTACAAAAATATTGACGACTTGTTTACCATACTGATGAACATAAAAAAATCAGACATAGAAGGCCATGATTGGGATGTATATAAAGACACATATAGCCCAGAAAACGTAATGAAACAATTTGACGAAGTTTTTTTAAAGGGATAAGTCATGACTCAAAACTTAGAAGGTAGACAAAATTTAATTGGGGAGTTTAAGGGAACCGACGAGAACTCCCATTTGGGAGGATGCGGAATCGGGGGAGACGCTGGAACTTATTACCCGCATATGTGGAAGGCTTTATTAGAAAAATTTGAAATTAAATCAGTTGTAGACGTAGGATGTGGACCCGGATGGGCTTTGAAGTTTTTTAAAGAAAATGGCTGTAATAGCGTTTTAGGTGTAGAGGGATTGCAAGAAGCTATTGATGGCTCTCCAGTAAAAGAAAACATAGAACAACACGACTATGAAAAAAGTGGTCCCTTTGTTCCTTCTGAAAAATTTGATCTCTGTTGGTCTTGTGAGTTTGTGGAGCATGTTGAAGAAAGCTGCGCTGATAATTTTATTGAAACATTTAAATCCGCAAAATATTTAGCGATGACTTTTGCGGGTCCGGGTCAAGGGGGATACCACCATGTAAATTGTCAGCCCCACCAATACTGGGTAGAAAAACTGGCTAGCCATGGGTTTCGTTTTGATTTAATCACCACCCAGCATCTTATTTTGCAGGCCAAATTAGACGAACAAGAGTGGCAAAACATAGGAGACCCTTGGCACTCCTGCTTTCATTTTGTGGTAAGAGGTTTGTTCTTTGTTAACGAAAATTAATTATGATTATATCTACCTGCCCACTTAGAGTGTCTTTTGCCGGAGGCTCCACAGATTTACAAGATTTTGTAGACCAAAATGGGTACGGTTCCGTAATTAATTGTTCTATTAATTTGAAAACCTACATTACGCTTCATCGAGACGTGGTGGGCTTTAGTAGCAGCTTGCACAGATATATTGTTAACTACTCTGTCAGGGAGGAGGTCGAAGATTTTAATGATATAAAAAATGATTTAGTAAGGGAATGTTTTAAAGAGTTTAATGTTGGTCCATATGCGTGCTCCCTAACGAGCGATATTTTTTCTTCTGGATCTGGGTTAGCGTCGTCTTCATCGTATTTAGTAGGGCTAATTAAAGCCGTGGCGTATGAAAAAAAAATGATCGCATCCAACTTTGATGTTTGCCGCAAGTCTATGGTAATAGAAAGAAGATTCAATCCATTGGTTGGTTACCAAGATCCTTTTGGGTGCGGCTTAGGTGGCGTTAATAGACTGCACATAAGAGAGCCTAATATTGTAGAACAGGAGCCCATACAAACAGACATTTTTAATAAGATGGATATGTATCTAATACATACTAAACTAAATAGAGAATCAACACAGTTACTTAAAAACATAGACAAAAATAAAACAGTTCATTTATTGCCCTTGGTAAACGCTATGCAAGAAGCTATGCTCAAGTCGGATGTGAGTCTTTTTTCGAAAATAGTAAACGAAGGTTGGGAACGTAAAAAAGAAAGCAACCCCCTTATAACTAAAAAAAGACAAATCGAATTAATGGACGAGTCTCTTTCTGGTAACGCTGAAATACTTTCCCATCGCTTGTGCGGGGCTGGAAACGGGGGGTTTTTCTTGGTGTTTGCGAAACCCGGTTATGATATATCTAAGTTAAACTTTAATAGAATTACACCCATAAGCGTTTCACACAGAGGCGTAGAATGTTGCGAGGTATAATATGAAAATAGCATTTTTTTATGATTTTGACCCAAAGCAAAAAGAAGAATGGCATATTGGATACGGAATGAGGATTGAGCTACAGCGTCGTGGTTATGAAACAAAGGCTTACGCGTTACCGTCGCATGACAAGAGTTATGGATTCAGAGAGTCTATAGAAGACATGAAGTCTGGAAAATTTGTTCCAGATGTTGCATTTCTGTCAAACGCTGGGCCTCTCACAAATGCCGATTCTTACTGGCACAAAGAGAATTTTGGAATGTGCCTTATGGTTCAGGAATGTGGGGACGAACCCCAAACATACCAATCGCACATGGTCCTAACTAACCAAAGCGACCTTGTTTTTACTCCCGATTTAAGGTGTCATTTCGCATACCAAAATAGAGGCATAAAATCTGTATGGGTTACCCATTGGGCCGACACTCTTGTTTATTATCCTGACGACACAGAAAAAACAAAAGAATGCTCTACGACTACGGGCTCACGAGGAAACGGATTAACGGAATGGTTAGAAGAAAACTTAGGAGATAAATTTCTCAACATTCGCGGTCCCGAAGGAAGCTATATTTCAGGAAAAGAAAACGGAGACTTGTTCAGAGAGAGCAAAATGGTGTTTCAGTTTGCCAACAACGGAGAAATTACAAGAAGGATCTTTGAGGGGGCAGCTTGTGGAGCTATGGTTATAACGAGCAAAATAGATGCAAGTACAGGTATTTATGATATTTTTGAAGAGGGCATAGATATCATCTATTACAATTCTCCAAACGAATGTCTAGAAAAAATAGAATACTACTTAGAACATGATCAAGAAAGAGAAAAAATAGCTTATAGTGCCCACCAAAAGGTTATGGCATCACACACTCTTAGAAACAGAATGGACACTATGTTGAACAAAATGGAGCAAATGATATGAAAAAGATACTATTCGTTATAGCGCGTTATCAGGACTGGCGACAAGACTTTTACGAAAAATACTCCCGCCCTAAAAACAAAAGGTATTGCCATAAACATGGGTTTGAGTACATAGAATTCAATGAGGACTCTCATGCCCACCGGACATCCCTCACGAGGTCTTGGGATAAATTCGGAAAGGTTCGTGAACTAATAGAAGCGGGAACAGTAAAAGAAGGAGACGTAGTAACCAACCTCGATGCTGACGTATGTGTAGTCAACGAAGATGTTCCACTCGTTTCCAACAAGAGCTTTACCTATGCAATTGATTCTTGCAATACACATTGTATGGGCTTATACTCACTAAAAATAAACGATTGGTCTGTGGGTATGCTGGATATGATGTTAAACGAAGAACGATACCTCAAGTTTAAAGACCTAAAGACGAAAGGATCTATGGGGGAAATGAGTTCTTTTTGGGAAATCTTTGGAGAGCAAGCCTCATGGTATAGCTTGGCTGGAATTAAACGGCATAGCTGGACACCATTTCTCCTAATGCCTCACTACGGATGGCACTCAGATAAAACTGAGGATACGGTGTATTCGCTGGCAGACCTCTACAAGAATGTAGAAGTTCTAGACCCTAACTGGAATGTTACGCATGTTCCAGAAGAAGATGGAAATGATAAATTTTACATGCTTCCCACACGAAAAGAGGATATAATAATGAGACACTTTGCTGGCGGAAGGGCTTGGAGAAAAGATTATTTTGAAAAACCCATGATAACATGAGATTATTTTTTAACATATGGCTATAATAGTTTAGCGAGTATATAAGGAGTTTCTAATGATCGACCCTCTAAAAAGACTAGTAGTAGATTGTGATGGTGTAATTGCCGGTAAAGACCACGGGGGAGACTATTCTCAAGCCCCCCCGCTCCAACACGGTATTGACCAAGTAAACAAGCTCTATGATATGGGTTATGAAATTGTTCTATATACCGCTAGATATGGAGAAAGAGAAGGTGGAAATATTAACCGCCAATACGAAAGAGGGTACAGGGAATGGACAGATTGGCTGTCAGACCACGGCGTTAAATATCATCATGCCTACATGGGAAAAGTAGCGGGCGTTATATACATTGATGATAAAGCCGCTAGAGTAAAAGCAGACAGCGAAAGCGGTTGGTCTCAGGTTTGGGAAGAAATAGAAAACCTAAAAGGTAAAGATAAATACGGTAATATTGTACGATAAAGGAAAACTTCTGTGCAAATCGCTTCTTTGGTCGATAATTTAAGTGCGTCTCAATCATCCTTTTATATGGTTAAGAACTTCAACAAATTAGTTAAAGACACTCAGCATGACGCTGGTTGTTTTTTTGCCAATTTGTCGTATGCTCCCGTTCCAACCTTTTTTACAGTTCAAAACCTTTACTATCTACAGTATTTTCACGGAGTGGTTATAGCTGACAGTCTAGAAATGGCCAACGTGGCCCTAAAAACCAAAAACAATTCACAAAAATATTTATACTTATGGGACTTGGAGTGGATTAGATCTCCGACTTCTTACGAAAATATAGTAGAAATTCTACATAACCCCAAACTAAAAATAATAGCCCGTAGCGAATCACACGCCAACCTAATCACTAATTTTTGCAATAGGGTGCCGTGCGCTATTATAGACGACTGGAATATTGAGCAAATAAAAGGAATGGTATCACAATGAAATATATAGTAACTGGCGGTGCCGGTTTTATCGGTAGTCATATTGTAGACTCTCTTATAAATGATGGTCATGAAGTAATAGCTATAGACGACGAATCCGCAACTTCTAACGAGGAGTTTTATTGGAATCCGGGCTGCATTAAAGCGGTTGAGAACGTATGTGACTATGACAAAATTGAGCCCCTATTTAAGGGGGTAGACGCAGTGTTTCATCTTGCTGCCGAATCTAGAATACAGCCCGCAATCGAAAACCCCGTAAAAGCCACCATGACGAACGCTGTGGGGACCTGTAGCGTGCTTCAGGCGGCTCGTGCAAACAATGTGAGCAGAGTAATATACTCCTCTACATCGTCCGCGTATGGCCTTAAAAACGATCCTCCGCTGACAGAGGAGATGCCTAACGACTGCTTAAATCCTTATTCGGTTACAAAGGTATCAGGGGAAGAATTATGTAAAATGTATTATAAGTTATTTGGCTTACAAACAGTAATATTTAGATACTTTAATGTATATGGAGAACGGCAACCTTTAAAGGGTCAGTATGCCCCAGTGGTAGGGATCTTTCTTCGTCAGACTGAGAACGGAGAACCCATGACCATTGTTGGGGATGGGAATCAACGTAGGGACTTTACGCATGTTTCGGACGTTGTGAGGGTTAATCGGTTAGCTTCGACAGTAAAACAAATAGAATCGTGTGGCCATCGTTACCAGCTATTTGGAGAAACTTTCAACGTGGGGGTGGGGTCAAATCACAATATTAACGAAGTGGCAGAGATGGTTGGTGGCGACCATGTTTATATCCCCTCTCGCCCCGGCGAAGCCGAAACAACATTGGCCGACATTTCAAAAACAACGAGGGTTTTGGGATGGGAGCCACGGGTAATGCTGGGAGACTGGCTGCAAAAATATAAGGAAAAACAAAATGAAACAAATTGATGAAAATTTAATTGTTGAAGAATATAACACAAACAAAAAAAGCACCCACCAAATCGCGCAAGACTTCAACACCTACCCAAACAAAATTAGACGCATACTGCAAAAAAACGGCGTCGATCTTCGAAGTAAGTCTCAAGCACAGTCTGTTGCAATAGAGTCTGGAAGAGCGGAACATCCCACCAAAGGTAAACCTAGAACAGAAGAACAAAAGTTACAGACCAGCAAAAACATGGAAAAATACTGGGAAAACATAAGCGATGCTGATCGTAAAAAGTTTTCTAAAAAAGCTAAAGACCGATGGGAAGCCATGAGCAGCGAAGAGCATCTATTAATGCGCCAAAAAGCCGGGGAAGCCCTAAGAAAAACCACCACCGAGGGATCTAAAGCGGAAAAATTTTTATACCAGAGGTTGCAAAAAGAAGGTTACGATGCTATAATTCATAAAAAGGGCCTCATCGAAGGACAAAAGTTTGAAATAGATATCTTTCTTCCAGAGCTAGGAATAGCTATAGAAATTGATGGTCCGCAACATTTTACCCCCATGTTTGGAGAGGAGCACCTACGCAATTATGTTAAATATGACAGCATAAAAAATGGATTGCTTGTCCAAAAAGGTTTTTGCGTTATTCGAGTTAAATATCTTTGCAAGCACATTTCTGAAAGTATAAAAAGAAAACTATGGAATCTAGTTTTTCCCGTAGTGCAGAAGCTTGAAAACAAGTTTCCCCCCAAAAGTAAGAGAATTATTGAATTGGAAATTTCTTAAGGAGAAATAATGAGTCACGAAACAGATGTAGAAATGTTTGATGTTGACAGTATCGACGAGGAAAACGCTCTATTGACACCAAAACAAGAACCCACTGGGCCAGCTTATGGTTCTAAAGAGTGGAATGACCATGTAATGTCTCTCTTTTACGATAACGAACTTATTGACGGCAATCCTATTTGTGCGGGTCTACGCAGAGTCGCAGAAGATGTTCTTGGTTCTATCGTTAGCAGTAGACCTTCTCAAGTTTTTCCCTCCCAAGAATCCAACGGGCCCGGAAGGGCGACTGTTGTTTTTGAGGTGATTTTTGACTGGATGGACAGTGGAACCTTTAGAACATTCTCAGACGTAGCTGACGTGTGGCATGGGAACACTGACGATTTGTTTTGCGCTCATCCTGTCGCTACCGCCAGCACCAGAGCAGAAGGGCGGGCCTTACGTAAAGCACTAAAAGTCCGCTGTTTGGCTGCCGAAGAATTAGCTAAAAAAGATATCGTGTCTATAGTGCGAGAATCAGTAAACAAAGGGCAGCCCACCACAGGGGAGTTTAGTGAAAACGACGGAATAAGTAGTGCTCAGGTTAATTTTCTAGATAACAAGTGTAAGCAGCTTGATATTAATGTATTAGAGTTTATAAATATCGGAAAAAAGAAGTATGACGACGTATCCGATATTACAAAAAAAAGCGCGTCGTCAATGTTGGGGGTTCTGAACCAATACCAAAGTGGGGAGAAAGAAATTCCCGAAAATATTCAAGGTTATAACAAGAACTGGAGAGACTAATGAAAGCAAGTTATAAAGTTAACAAATTAAATGTGGAGTTTGAGGGGGAAACCATTAAGGATATATGGCGACAGTTGGCCATCTTTCAAGAAATTTTTGGAGAAAGCTCCTGCGGGAAGTGTGAGTCAGACAGTCTTCGTTTTGTGGTACGAGAGAACGACGGGAATCATTTCTATGAGTTGCGTTGTGAGGATTGCGGAGCAAGACTATCTTATGGGTCACACAAAAAGGGCGGAGGATTGTTTCCCAAGCGTAAGGACGCAGACGGCAATTGGTTGCCCGACAAGGGATGGATGAAATGGAATCCCAAAACTAAGTCTCTGGAATAAAAAAAACCCCCCGGTTTTGAGGCCGGAGGGCTCTTTTGGGCTTTTGCTCTTTCTTTAGGTGTAGAATTTTATAGGTATTCAAGAGACACATAAAGCCCGTATTGAGTTTTAGACCCAATGGTTAAAGGAGTAGCACTGAGAGCGACTCTCCAAGTGTGCCTTGTGTCTATACCCGTTCCTCCAAATGTGCCAGCTGTCTGGTTGGCACCTATATTAGGGATATCATAGGGGCGCGCGCTAGTATTGTAATACTGCATCCACTTCGGCTTGTAAGTCGCCGCTCCAGTTGTGTTGCGAGTGTCCATAAATCTACCCCCGCTACCCGGAGAGTTCGAAAGAGGGACTACTATGCCTGTGCCGCCAACCGAGTCGTCACTTAAGGCTCCTCCTCCAGCAGCTGGATAGCGAGAATCCCCATTAACAACGCTGTCAGTTTCGTCCCCATTGTAAAACTTAATGCCAGACGAGTTTTCAAAATAATTTTGGGTTATTAACGAAGAGTCCCACTGCTCTCCCCACCAGAATAGGTCGCCTGAACCGTGACATTCTCCCCCGACACCAGCACCTCCGGTGTTATCGTCGCCCGCAGACGAGTTCCATGAAGCATAAGTCTTGCCGTCAAAGTTAATCAGTTCGGCTACCTTTGTATTAACTCCACTAGCGGGATAGTCTTTATTAAACCTATCATATATTCTTAACTGAACGTTTTGTACGTTAACTTCTGCTGTATGATCAAAATTAACGTCTACCGTTCTAGCGTAACCGTTCATGTACGTGAGGGGTAAATTTGAGGTTGCTGACCCAGTATCAATGTCTCCAGATGCAGCATTTAAAAATTTAACATTGAACCCGCCCCCTCCATTAGTGGTACCATCTCCGTTGGTAATAGAGGTAGACGATTGATAAGATCCGATTTGGACCGATGAGCCAAACGTGGACCCATAGAATCCGAGCCCAGATCCCTGTAGGTTATTTGCTCTTTCTATTGCAAAGCTAATTTCTGCCATGATTATCTCCTTCTTAAACTAAGAATTCATTGTTATATACACATAAAAAACTGTTTTATGACTAATTTATGTCCTTTTTCGACATCCTCCACATCCCGGTCCCTTTTCTTCGGGCTCTACAGCCTCCCATTTCCCTATGGGACACCTTTGAGACGCCCATCCCGTTTTTATATTGAGAAAACAGCCACATTCGTGGCAACGGGGATTATCCTTATTATTATCAATAAACTCGCAAGAACTACATATCTCAAGCCTTTTTTTCTGCTCTTCTTCCGAGGTCATTTTAAATTTATTTTTTGCGTGGTTTAAAGCCGCTCCACCAAGTTGGCGAGCCTGTTTTGCTAATTTATATAAGTCTTCTATATTCATCCTATATATCCTTATTCCTTTATTCGCAGGGCAAGCTGCAATCACTATTAAGTATTCCGCAAATATCGAAGCTTCCAGTGCCGCAAATGCCTCCTGATGATGATTGGGATTTTGTAATCCATCTTGATCCAAAATCTTGATCTTCTGGGCAATCTGGTTTATCTTCTCCAGAACATCCGGCATCGTGAGGATCTGGCTCAGACCCACTACCACTAAGATCTTCTGGAATGTCTTCTGG
>TARA_R110000824_G_scaffold50752_7_pt1 | contig 38175 bp, 49 predicted proteins | sample TARA_R110000824 | Tara Oceans TARA_R110000824 (sample SAMEA4397747) | marine metagenome | biome: Polar Biome; feature: [MES] marine water layer (ENVO:01000295) within the mesopelagic zone...; material: water (ENVO:00002006), including particulate matter (ENVO:01000060) such as......
TAATCTTCCTCTCGGCTAAGTTCATTTGCAACAGTACGAACTATAGCACGACGAACAGGGCTTTTGATAGAATTATAGGCTTTCAACAGAGCCAAACGTCCACGGTCTTCTTTAGAACCATCTAATTCGTAAGGTATTTCGTCCATACCAAAAAAATAATTTGGAGTACATTCTAATATTTCTGATATATGTAGAAGTCTGCTTGCTGATAGTCTATTGTCTCCTCTTTCATATTTTTGTATTTGTTGATAACTGAGATCCATCATTTTAGCGAGATTCATTTGTGATAACCCACGTTGTGATCGTCTTTCTTTTAATAATTTTCCCACCATATAATCTATTTCTAGTGGGTCTGTATCTTTTATTTTACGAGGCATTAATTTTTTCCTTCTCGGTACTGTTTCCACGATGTTGGTACGTAATATTTGGGATAAAACACATCGCATTCTATGGTTGGTAGGAAGCCGAGCGTTTTAACTCGTTTTGCTTTCCGAAGATAAAACATAAACGTATGTATAGCTCCTGTGAGACTGGCTTCTCCGTCTTGAAAGATGGCTTCGTCAGACATATACATACCAAGATCGTAGTAGATAGCATCAGCTTCGGCTTGTGTTTTCGGGATTATGGGTTTTTCTATACATTCATATTTCCCATTAGAATTTATATTTATGTCGTAGATAGTGTCAGTCATGAATTTTTTTCCTTCTCTTTCAGTAGTTTGTTTTCGGTTTGCAAAATTATGATTGTTAGAAATTGTTTAATAGTCAATTCATAGCCTAGCTTGTTAGACTCTAATCTTCGCAATCTGTTAAACCGTTCTAGTAGTTCGCCATTTATAGACAGGTTCTTTACGTCTTGTTTTTGACGGCTTTTCTGTGCTATTTCTGTTTTAGCCTTCGGCATTTTAGAACCTCACCACTAGAAAAAGTAATATCCCACCAAAAAATAGATACCCAAATATGATTCCTGTTGCACAATCCATCACATGTGGAATCTTAAACCATTTATTTCTATTTTTAATTTTCATGATATTCACTTCTTATTCTTTGAAGTTTGTTACCTACAACACGTTTCATCCATGTGTTATCTGATTTTATAAATATGACATTTGTGTATAATCCAAGGTGATTTTCCATGTCTTTGTAACTAAACTCAAGGTCAAGCTCGTAAATTCGACACCAAATAACATACCTACTCCAAGCGATAGGTAACGTTTTCTTATTAAGAGCACCAACATCTGTTGATAAACCAGAAAATATGATAGCTGTAGTTATTCTCTTTGTTTCACCATCCAAATGACAAATAGTTTTATAGTCTTTTATGTGAGACAATTCATAATTTAAGCTCATTGTGTTTTCCTATACCAATCGTTTTGATGCTCAGTGTTGATAGCATTTTCACTATGTATACCTTGATAACCACCCGCCATAATGTGATCGTTGACTATTTGGTAATTACCATGACAATCTAAAGGTATGTCATTGTAGACCCATTTTGCCCATGCTGTGATGCAAAGGCTGTTGGATCCATCTGCATGAGCGATAGCTTGCATAAAGTCGTTTTCAAGTATGTTAGTTAAGAAGTTTCCTGGACTTGTACCTTCTTTAAGATACCGTTTAGCTCCTCCCCACATATGAGATGGAAGGTTCTTTTCAATAAAACCTTTTTCAGCTTTTTCTATTATTCTACTAACGAATAAATCGGTTATGTTTGACATCGTATACTCCTTTCTGTGAGCTTTAGTTTCTATTATAACTAATAGTAAGCCAACCATTTATCAAAGACAACTATTACTTTTTCATTTTATTTCTGTAAACTCATAAAAAATACAAAACAGACAACAACAATCATTATTACAAAATATCCCATTATTAACTATTCCTCTTTATGACGTACAGTAATTTCTATGTCTGCGTGTAACATCGATTACAAACTCTGGTTTAGTTTGTATAATAACAGCATGAAGCTCTTTGAAAGAGTTTATATTCACTACATCTAATTGGCTACGCTCTATCATAAATCGCCCAAACTGCTCAAGAGTGCAAGCAATCCTCATCCCAGAATTAGCGGAAACAGCAATTTGAATCTCTAAAGGCCGAATACTTAATACACTCCTTATACAATCACATAATTCATCGTGTCCAAGCATGTGATTTGGTACTGTAAAATGAACTTGTTCAATCATGGATAATTTCCTCTAATTCTTCTATTGTAAAAGGTTCTAAAAAGTTTTCTATTACAGTTATGTGTTTTTGTATATGCTCCAAATCTTTTATAGATATATCACTTGGATCATCTAAAGCACAAGCTATAGATATACTTGCTTCTCTAACTGAATTTAATACGTTATTCATGGCTAATCTTTTCTGTATGAACAGTTTTGTCTACAAGGTTTAAAGTATAGAGATATTCTATGTCTCCATGCATACCATCGGTGATTTCATAAGCCCCTGTTCTATATTTGTTATCTGCGTACTCTTCTTCACCTTCCCGCAACAATTCGTAAGCGACCTCTTTGTTGTTGGTACTTCTAACTTTTTTCATAAAGTTTTTGAGTTTACTACCAGTACATTCAGGATAACCATCCATGTGACGGTAAAGCCAGACTCTTGGAACAATAGAATTATTTTCTATGATTATATTACATCTAGTTGACATATTACGCATCCTTTCTGTGAGCGTTTATTAAATTAGTATATAAACAATATAGGGCGACAAATTAATTGACCATAATTATTTTCTCTTTTTAACCCATCTTTTATCAAGTACCTCTGTTTCACAATCAGAACAGATTATCCGTTGTCCGCTACAAGCTATTATATGAAAGTCTTCTCCAGTACAAGCCACGCAAAGCATGATTTCTATTTCTCTTTTTGGAGGCTCTTTTTTAAATAATTCTACAACTCTTCCCATATATCCGCCTGTGTTATTAAAGGATTTAATATTTTTGCAATTATGTTTTTGTCTTCTTTATCGTAATCATAATTTTTTAAATACTCTATTCCATTTTTAAAAACTGGAATTGCTTTTCTATTTCCCATTTCCATTTGTCTAAAACAATGTAACACGAGTTCTAACATGTCTGCTACTTTTATCCTGTGTTCTTCTTTTTCTGTTATATCAAGAGGCCATATTTCTAATTGATTAACAATAATATCTTCTGCTCGTTCTAAAGCTGTAGCTAATTTCGGGTATCCCCATTTGGTTGTCGCTGGGATATCACCAGTGTAAGCTTCAGGTATATCGTGCCACATCATATTCATAATCGCATTCTTGCTAATATCAGGCCAAAGTGTCGTTAAGATAATCATTGCTCTCCATGTATGACTTGCTACGTCCTGTCCGTTGGCAATTTCTGGAACCGTATGATACCTTGTAACATGACCACCCTTCAGTCTTTCTATGAGTAGGGTAAATTCTTTCATTTTTCTAGTCTCCTTTTCCATGGTTTATCAGAGAAAGTTTGTTTAGCCTCTCCCCAGTTTAGACCAAACTCTGCGTCTACAAGACTTGGTACTTCTAAATCAACACAAGTTTCCATAATTTCTTTAATCATTTGACCTTGCTTCTCATCATGTGTCGAAATATCTAATTCATCATGAACCTGCAACATAGGAGTAATTCCCTCCTTGTCTAAAGCAACCATCGCTGCTTTAGTTTGATCTGCAGCACTACCTTGAATTAATTTGTTTAACGCTCGATAAGTAAATGCACGTTTTATGAGTGCTCCATGTTCCGCATAGGCATCAGAGTATGGTAAAGGCTTGTGTATTCCATACTTTTTAGGCTCCCACAAATCGAAGCGTCCTTTTCGCCCTAGGACAGTACGAATAACACCCCGTTCATTAGCCCTGTTCATTGTATAGTCACTTAATTCCTTGACAAAAGGGACTCTACGGTGATATTCATCAAATAAATCATAAGCTTCATTGAGTTCGAGTCCAAGGTTACTCGCCAATGACTTCTTACCCATGCCGTAGAATAGACCAAGGTTTATATCTTTGACCATTTTCCTTGGACGCTCCATAATATCTGCCGCCATCTGATGGAAATCTGTGCTAACATCTTTTTTGTATTGTTTTACAAAATCTTCCGCTCCCGTAAGACCCAACAAATAAGCATAATGGACTAATATACGAGGTTCTTGGCTAGAGTAATCATAACAACCCCACATTGTTCCTTCTTCTGGTATAAATAGACTTCTAATTAAAGGACCTATAATTTCATCACGAGCAGGGACTTGTTGTAGATTAGGATTACTACAAGAAAACCTACCTGTGATAGTTCCACCCGCATCTGACCTAAGAGGGTGAAATTCAGGGTGTATACGACCAAGGTGGTTGTGGTCTAAATAACTGTCAATAAACGTAGTGTGAGCTTTGTTAAGACCTCTAGCTTTAACAATTAACCGAGGTAGTTCATGGTCGTGACCTGATAAAAATTCTTTTTGAAATGAAGGCGCATCTGTTTTTGTAGTCCTTGGGTAACTAAGACCCGCTTTATCAAAAGCTTTTGAAATACTATCTGCCGCCCATATTTCAACAGCTACTCCGTAATCTTTTGTAATTTTATCAAGCAATACTTTCTCTTTCCTTTCTAAATCTTTTTTGATAATTGAAGCTTTGTCAATATCTACACGAACACCTTGTTTACGCATTCTTATCAATATAGGAATAACTTTAATTTCTAAATTGTAAATAGCTTGTACGTCTTCTTTGATAAGTTCTTTCTTAAACAACCGCCAAAGGTCAAAAGTGCCTCGTGCGTCTTGCTCGCCATAAACACCAACAAAAGTCGCTGGAAGTTTATACATCTCAGATTTAGGGTTAACACCAAAAGCAGAAGCCGCCTCTTTTAACAACCGTTCGTCTTTGCGACTACTTAAATAAGTTTTAAGCAAAGACATTAAAGCATAACTCCACCTGTTTTCGTCTAACAAAGGAGCGGCAACCATTGTATCTTGTATATTTCCCTTGACATCAATACCCTCAGCAAGCATCCAACCAACGTCGTACTGTGCGTTGTGGAAAATATAATCTTTTTTCTCATAACTAACTAACTCTTTTAACCAAGCAAGAGTCCGTTTAGGGTCGAGGTTCGGACCGTTTTCATGTCTTATTGGAAAATACCATTGCCCATCGTTAACCGCTACACAGACCCCAATAATGTGACCATTGCCCATTGCCCATCCAGGACCGTGAGTCATAAGTTTAGGATCTTTAGTTTCTAAATCAACTGCAATTTCATTGTAATGAGTTAAATCAGGATATTCTGTTGGACATATCCATTCTGTTTGTGGTACAAATAAGGGAAGTTGGGTTCCAGTCATTATTCTTGTGCTTCCTTTGAAACGATAGTCATTGGTTTGCGGCAATCACATATTGGCCATTTGTTTTTAATCTGCCGATAAGTAATAGTCTTCTTTTCTTGCTTGCATTCGCAGACAACTAAGGTTGTTATATCTAAACTATCCAAATCTTTCATTCTTTATTTTGCACCTGAGCTATAGATATACTTGCTTCCATTTCGGTTTCTACTAATAAAAGATATCGCCGAAGGTCACGGATATCATCTATAATACCTTCAGGTCTTTTGTCGTTTAATATAGCTGAAAACAAATCCCAGTTGCATTTTTCAGATTGTGTTTCTAACCTGTCCCATTTACGGGCAAGCATCATAAAAGCCCCACAACCACCCCTTTTCTTCCAGCTGTCGCCATAGGACTCCTGTGCTTTTATCAAAGCATCGTGATCAGTTTTGCATACGTCTTGCAGAACATTAAAAAATAAAGAATGACTTCCTTTGTGGTACATATATTGGTATTGTTTTGTCTTGCTTTCTATTTTTCTATCAGGGGTTTCTTTAATCATATTAAATTTCCTATTTCTTTCTTCTTTCTAACCATTCTATACAAGCCATGCGCCAATCTAGGCTTCCTATTGTTTTTGCTATTGATAAAGCATTATCTATGTTTCCTTTTTTCCACTCTCGCCAAGATTTCCTTGTAGGTTCTGCAGTATAACAGATAAAAGTATTGTTAAACCTTGGACAACTTTCGTGTTCTTCTGTTATCCAACTATGGAGCTCTTGGTCAAAAGATTGTGGAGAGTTAACTAAATGAACTGGATCATACCTACCATTTTTACTATCAATATCTAAATAAGGTTCGTAGTCTGCCCCCATTTTCTTTATTTTATCAAACTGATCTACATAAGCGTGAAGGTTGTTGCTAAACTGAACATACTGCCCAATCTTACTTCCTGTCATAGAAGCCATATACTCCAGTAAAAAACTCATGTGAACTACGTTAGCACCATAACAACCCCATATCATGTCGTTACTTCTATTACACACTGTCATGTCTAAAACACCATCTCGTTTTTGAAAGTATATATGAGTATTGCAAGGCAAGTCTTTGTTTTCATTAGTTTCTTTTAAATCAGAATAAGCATCCCACATAGAAACTACTGTACGTCTATCATTTGGGTAAATGTTAAGTCTGTGAATAGCCAACTTCAATTGATCTTTACCAAAATAATTACGCCATCTATGCCCATAAGCACCATGAAAAGTGTCGCCATTATCAGAGTATTGTTGTATCCTGCTGTTAAACTCCTGCACAAAAGCAACATCATTTCTACCATCAAGCATCCACATTGTTTCCATAAGGTGAAAGAAAGGATTTGCATCTCTTTCTGGGTAAAAAATAACCCGCTCTCTTGGTTTAGTATATGTAGTAATCACTGGTTCAGGAAATTCTAACACTAGTCCTGCTCTTGTATCTCGTTTTACAGCATTCTTAATTAAAGCTGATTTTGCAAGAAATAACGCTTCGCTTGCGCTTTCTGCTCTTATATTATAGACCATTATTTAAACCTTTCTATGTCGTCTTCACCTAAGTAACTACCTGTTTGTATTTCAAGGACTATACCTTTACCTTCCATCCAATGCATGTCTCCAGCATTAATCATTACTGCTTTCCCTGGAATCATTTTACCTTCATGTGTTTCTATATCACCATCTACTAACAACCATGTTTCATGTCTTTTTTGGTGTGTCTGCTTACTTAAGAACCCTTCTACAAATAGTAACTTAACTTTTTTATGAAGACTACTTTCAGTTTCTCTAATACATACAGTTTGATAACTTCCCCACTTCCTTTTAACATTGGCTCTGTTTAAAGCATTTGAAATAAGACTACTGCTACTGTTTGTCTTTTCACCACCTAATCCAAAAACAGGAGTTATGTTTTCTGTTTCATAACAAAAATCAGTTTCAGGTGAGTTGGTTTCTTTACGATCACCACCGTTGCCAAAATAATCTATTGAGTTTTGATATTCTTTAAGGCTTTCTTTAACTGTGTTGTCTGTATCTTTAGCCATCCAAACAGAATCAACACCTTTGATACTACGAAGCACTTCTGCTCTTTCATCCCAAGGCATAAATATAAAACCTTTTTTCCGCAGGAGCCACTCGTCTGTGTTCAGGAATATATGGACGTCCCCATACGCTTCAGCATCTTTTATCATTGCAAGATGGCCTGAATGTATTGGATCAAATCCTCCTGATAACACTATTGTTGGCACTACATCTTCTCCCATGGACGTTTAACTGGTTTAGTATAAGGGTCGCCAGATAAAGCTATGTGTATGTTTTTATCAGTAGTTATTGTAGGTAAAGGTAACTCTTTTTTACCCATTTTGTCAGGTAGTAACCCAACACGATAACTAGTAGCATCACAACCCCGACAAGGACCGAAGTCTCTTTGGCGATGGTATAATTTACGTCGTGCGGCTTTAAAGAATTTATTATTCCACACAACATTAATATCTTTTTCTAATATGTTGCCGCATTTATATGTTCCTCGCCAATCATTACAACAAATTGCGACATTACCATCCCAACGTATGCTCATCTCCCTAAATGGTTTGGCACAACGCTTTTCTTTAGCCGACTCATTTGGAGGGAAAGCATTACCACAATGATTATTCAATGACGCATGGTTTCCTTTAGATGCTTCAGTAATATCTTTTGTTATGACAACGTGATGTTGATGGGGTTTACGACGCTGATGCGGGTTAGCCTTAGAGTTTAATGGATAGTATAAAACATCAAAACTACTAGTATTTTCTTTATCTTCGTTAAGTTTTTCTTCAATTATATCTACAAAATTAGAATGCTCATAGTGGTCTAACAATAAAACATTAAGTCCTACTTTCATAAGTTTTTTGATATTAGTTACTGGTCCTTTTCCCTTGAGTAATCCACCCCCGTTAGAAGTCATCATAATGGAGTTGTTAGGTAATGCTTCACGAAATATTTTTATTATGTTTTCTATTTCTTGATTCATAGTTGGTTCACCATGCATAGCAAACTCAATGCGGCTTGTCCAACCTGCAGATGCAATCTGCCTCGCAAGCTCTCGAGCGGTTATCACATCCATGAATTTAAAAGGGCTTGACTTTTTACCATGTTTTCCATCAGGACCATTAGCCTTGTTGTCACGGATCCCTGCTATACCACAGAAAGAGCAAGCTAGATTGCACCCTTCCGTTGGCTCTATTTGTATTGCGTTAGGTGGTTCTTGAAGATTCATATGCTTTTTTCCATGACATAACGACATCTAGTCTAGTTTTTAAACCATCCCATCCTGTCTTTGTTTGTTTTTCCACAACCCGCACAAAGTCGGGGTGTAAATCTCTTAACCCTGTTGCACCTTGAGCTTGAACAGCTTCTGTACGATAACTACTGCATCCACCTTTAGCGTTACTACCTTTTTGATCCCATGCAAAGTCTGTGATAACTTGGTTCTTATGACCTGCTCGCAAAAAGGTGAGAATTACATCAAAGTCTTCCATCACTGGTATGCGATCAAACCTTGCTCCAATGTCAAAGAAAGTTTTCACATCGATGGCATGAACATTGTTTTGTCTCGTATGAAACTTTGATGTGTCAGGGTAGTATCTGTTACTCCCACCTCTGGCTGTAATTCCTGCTAGATTTATACCAGATTGTAGTGTCGCTTGTAAACGTAAAAATGCATGAGTTAATTCATCACGACTTGCATCTCTCATATTAAATGCTGAAGGATCTTTACGGATACACCATTTATGGTCATCATCACACATAATAACATGTTTAATATCCGTGTTTTTACACCAATCCATAATAAGTTGTCGAGTAGGACCAATACCTGTAACTTTTTCAGGAGTACCTAAAACAACTGCTCCTTCGTTATAAAAACTGTATTCTTTAATTTCATTAAAAGGGCAAATCAACCTAATATCAAAGTGTTTTTTGAAACCATCATGATTCATAGTGCGATAAGTAAGTTGTTGACCTGCTCTCCCACGAGTAGGAATAAATATTGGTATTTTAGCCATATTAGTGCAACCTTTCTATGTTGTCTAGAGTTAGTTTTTAACTAGTTTGATTTGTTGTCCCGCTATTTACGGTACCTTTTACTGCGGAACCCCGTTCGTACTGCCTGAACACCCCTCGAGGGCGTCCTTGACCTAACAGTACTCTTTGGTATTTATCCCACTCACAAAGAGAATGCTCTATGCACCGCATATCAACATCTTTAATTGGAATGTGACTACCAAGATAGTCAGGAGCCAATCGTAGAAGGCCACGCATCTCATAGTTCCAGTCATTCTTTTTACTGGTATCTTTTAAGTCCCTACCCACAATGCGATTTAGACCACGCTTTGCTCCAGGACCTGCATTAGCCCAAGTCATATTATCGATACTATCCATAAAGGTATGGTCAAAGTCAGTAACCGCCTCGTAAGCCATAAAGCCTCCACCGCCCCAACCCAGATAACTACTGAGTTGCTTATGAGCGTGTTCTAATGAATTAGTTGTAAAGAACTCGTTAGCCAAAAGGCTTCTATCAAAGTAAATAGGTTTCAAGAAACCATCAACAACAACCTCATACTTAGGTTTACGGACACCCATGTTGGTGACAATGTAAGCACCCGTGAAGCACTTTTCCCCAGCCTCAAGGCGAAGTTTAGCATCACTTTTTAGGTCTTCAAGGTCATCAATAGTTTTTAACCAAGGGCGGTCGTGAAAGAAGTCGGTAGCCCCAAACATACGAAACACACAGATATTAAACATAAGGTCTGCATAATTGTTAGGGTCTTGGCTAGTCCAGTGTTCACGCATCCATACTGTGTCACGGTCATTTTCACGGAAGGGGTTTGTGAATTTGTATTGTTGGAGTATAGGGTCAGTTGTCCATGGTGGGGCTTCTCCCGCCAAACGCTTTAAGTATATACGATGTCGTTCATTTATCCACCAAAAAAAGCTTTTGAGTTGTTCTTCTTTCATTCAACTAACTCCACAACACCTGATTCAATAGCCATTTTTATGTCTTTGGCATTTCCTGGACTTGGCAAAGCTTTTAACCTATCTAACGCTTCCCCTATTGTTTTGCTTTTGATAATAGCCATTTGGTTACGATACCTATTGGTACCAGATCGTAAGTTGCTATCAGAAATAACATTGATTTTTAAGTTACGATCATATCTACTACGTTTAATCCCTGTTGGGTAATTCTTTATTTTCGAGATAGTTTGCAATAATTTTTCTCTATAAACACTAGAATTGTTATGTATATAATGATGTAGTTTTTTAGTAGCTCTGTCATGATCATCAAATTCAAGAGGAACAATAGTAAGGTCAAGATTACACGTCATAAAAATGTCTTCCATTTCTTCACGAGTTAACATTTCTTTAAGTTCATCAAAACTATTGTATATTATAGAATATTTGTCTGTAGCTTTAGATTCTTTAGCGTCTTTCTTAGTTAGAAAAACATAAAACCTATAAGCAGGACCTCTTGATCCTGGATCACTTGAAACAATTGAAAAACATTTAGGCATCATTTCCCCTTTCTATAGGAAGTTATTAGTAGCCCCTACTATAAAAAATAGGGACTACTTTGACAACAATTAATTTATCAAGCGGCAAACTCTAACGCTTTAGCAAGAGCTTTCCGTTTAGTATTAGCGGCAGACCCAAACCATGAACTATGAAGGGCATTGCCTTTTTCTTGCGACCTTAAATCGTGGTCCATTACATAAGTAACACCATTTAAGACACCCCACCAAGTACCCTTGGCTGATTTAAGGTTTGATCCTGGACTACACTCAATAGCCTCAAGAACTTTAGAAGCAGTACGCTTAAACTCATCCCGTAGTGGGGGGAGTAAATTAATATTACCCGCTTTAGCTCTTTCAATCATTGTTTGAGGTTGGAACATTTGGCCAATGTAATCTTCGACTTGAGTCCATTTTGCTGGACGGCTTGCCAAAAACTTTGAAGCTTGTTGGAACTCATCTAAACGTTCAGAACTTAAACCCATTGCTTCCTCAGCTGCTTGAATAATTTGTTCATCAAACATTTGAAGGTGCAACACTCTAAACCTTTGGCCTTGTCCAGCGAGAGCCATTGTTAGAGTATTGTTGCAAACCACACGGATAGGTGAGAACATTATTTGCATCGCTTTTCCTGGAGCATGGCTGTTGTTGACCAACAAGTAACCTTTAACCTCGTCGCCACCTGCAAGAGTAAAACCTTCTTTTATTTTGGCTAACCCCCAGATGTCCTTACCGTGTTTAAGACTACCCGCAGTCTCCATTTTCATGTTTCCTGCTTTGCAAAACTTATCAAAGAACTGCATTACTTCTGCGTTTTGGAATGGTGTATAGTTTTCCCCACAATGACCAAGGATAGTGTTATCTGAGTCTCTTGTTACGAAAAAGTTTTTCTCAACAGGCATAAAATTAGCCTCACCTGTTGGGTCAACAATATTCCAAAGATTAGCTTTATCAACTGTATAAGCAGGACGCTTACTTACAGTCCAATCAAGTTGAGCGGCAACAAGCATTTCCTGTGGGGTCATACTGTCGTGTACTGGTTGTCCTAAACCATGCCAAGGTACCTCGTTAGCATAGGCCATCGTTTCTACTTCATGTGACATTATAATTCCTTTCTGTGAATTTAATTTAATTTAGATTTGTTTGTATCAAATATATCATCAGATACGGTTAAAGTTGGCAATTTATTAAAAGCTTTTAAAGGTATGTCGAGCCAACAGTTACGACTACTATCTTCTAAGCACATTACTTCACAACGTACTTCTATATCATTGTGCATTAACATCGTTAAAACAGGAAACTTGTTATCCTTTTCTAATGTTTCTAGGTATGCAGGAATAATATTTCTATTGCGCCCACTTTTGATGGACTCGTTATTAGCTTTTATTAATAGTTTTTTAGTAAAGTATGATATTTTAGCCATAAGTATGTTACTTTCTTTAAAATTTAACTTACTTTTAATAAAATAACTTAAGAGGTTGCTAAAGACTAATTGTATTTTATCCTTTTTTGTCCATAGGTTAAGACGGTAATTCAAAACCTTCACTAAACATGGGATGGATAAGGTGTAAGTTTTTCTTAGCTCTTGTGAGACCAACGTAAAACACCCTTGTTTCATCTTCCCATTCATTAGCTGATTGTCTCCAACGACTGTTTGGTATTCCTGTGTTATCTGTTAATAAAAGCACATTGTCAGCTTGTGCTCCTTTAGATCTGTGTATTGTGCTTATTGTTATCCGTGGTTTATCTATAATAGACTCACCGTTTTTTAAACATCTTGCAATATAACGTTTATCAGCTTCAGGTATTAATGATAAAGCGTTATCCCATGGAGTCTTTGTCAGGAGGCCACCATCACGCATTAATTCATCTATGTCCCAGAAGTAACTATCCTCGGCTTCTGGAAGAGTTTTATATCCATAAGTTACATCTTGGTTGATTCTTAAATATTTGTATATAAGCCTTACATCTCTCGTTGTAATCTTATCTCCATTTCGTAATCTTTCCCAATTAACAACAGCCGACAAAACAGCACTATCAGTTGACCTTGAACCTTCGTAACTATAAAGCATACCACGTTGTCTAACTTCCTCCTCGAGTTGGTTTGCACCCTTTCGAGTGCGAGCTAAAAGCAACCATTGCCCGTTGTTCATGTTTACTTCTTCACTATGCCTATGCCATGCCATGGAACCATCTTCATTCTTAGGCTTAAACTCTTTTATTTTCCTTTCCTTAATTGTGTGTATTAGCTTCTGTGAAATAGTGTGATGTGCTAATGGTATTCGATAACTTTGATCTAACACTGTAACATCACCTTGCAAATCAATAAATGCTTTAACATCTGCACCTGCCCATCGGTAAATAGCTTGGTCGTCGTCCCCTGCAATAATAACATGCTGAGCCTTTGCCGCTAATAAAGAAACCATTTTCCATTGTATTGTGCTGAGGTCTTGTGCTTCATCAATAATAACTACATCTAATCTTGGAGCGGCATCTCTAGCTACAAATTCCACCAACATGTCGGTGTAATCATATAAATGCCTTGTGTTTTTAAAATGTTGTAACCCTCTACTGACATAATCAACAAGTTTCCAATCAACAATGTTTTTAACTTTGCTTTCACTGTATATCTTTTTTAAAGGTTGTTGGGTAATACGAGCCATATTGATAAGCTCAAGGTATTTATCACCATAACCAATATCTTTCATTTGGTTTGGATCAGCATCTTGTAAGAAAAAACGACCTACTTTTAACCATTCTGATACTTCTTCAAAATGCTTCTTTGACATTATCTGGCTGTGATTAATCATAAGTTGACTGTAAGAAAGAGAATGAAGTGTACGAAAGTACGGCAAGTCCTCCGCAGAAAGGCCAAATGTTTCCATAGCTCTTTCCCTTGCTTCTATATTAGCCCTTCGTGTAAAAGCAAAATATCCTATACGGTCAGGAGGTACACCGTTTCTTAAGAATTTCTCTACCGTTTTAATACAAGTTTCTGTTTTCCCAGTTCCTGGAGGTCCTAGTATTATTTTTGGTTTAAAGGACTGCTTCATCGTCTGGTAACTCTGGTAAATTTAATTGTTCATCTTCCTCATCAGTGAAAAAATCTTCAGGTAAGCTCCAAACATGGACACCCCTACCCTTAACTTTCCAAAACTTTTTCTCTGCTTCTAATTCCTGCAGTGTGAGAACAATTTTATTGCTATCAAAGTGTGGAAAATCGTTTGCTTGTAGGTGACGCTTAATATCTTTAACTTGGAAATAAACCCTACCTTCAATCCATACACAATTACCAGATAATATATCTTGTTTGTCGTCACCTTTAGCTCGGTCAGCTCCAAAAACATATAATAATTCTTCAAACTGCCCTTTAAGAGTGGCATCAGGTGGAACCTCAATAATAGTAACATTATCTAACAATATTTGAATTCTAGTTTGCCATGCTCTTTGGCTCACTTGTACAGGAAATTTATTAATCTGAGCAACACATTCCCTTGCAAACTGAGCTTGAGTAGTTAAAGCTGTTGTAGATAGCTCTAGTCTTTCACTATCAACATTCATTAACCAAATGGGTGGATCTCCATCAATTTTGGTAAGACTACTTAGACTGTTTGTTACTCCTGCAGGTCCAACACCATACTTCTGTGTTTTACATACTTCTTTATTACAAAAAGATTGAAGAGGTTGATCGTCACATTTGTAAAAGTAATCTTTCTTTTGCAATTGTTTTATAATGATAGAAACTTCGTTTGAATTTAAAGGCGGATCTAAATAATCCATATTATATTTGTGAATTAAACTTTCATAGTTATCGCCATCAAACATTTTGGCATAGATACCAAGATTAAAAAGACCATTGTTACGAGTCCCTGAAGGAAAACCTTGCCCACATAATCTATTTAAACAGGGAGGTCCACTTTTAAGTGCTTCTTTTGAAGAACCTAATGTTAAATCTAAACCCTTAAATTTTGATGGAGTGATCATAGAACCTTTAGCAATCCCTAAAAATTCATTAACACTAAGTCCTTCACCCTTAGAATCAAAAGCATACCTCATGGTTTTGTCACCACCATGATAAGGCATGTTTAAAAAGTTACCAGTATCTCCTCGTTCAGCTAAAATAGTCTTTTGTTTAGGAAATACCTCGCTACCTGCATAACCAAGAGCAGAAGCTAATTCCATTAATCGTTCCTGCATATCTTCAGCTTCTATGTAACTTTTGATAAATACCCATACATGAGCTCCACCAGATTTACTACGTCCTACGACTGCAGGTATTTTGTTTTCTTTTAGTTTAGTTGCTAATTCTTTATGATTGACATCGTAACTATCAATATCAATTGCGCCCCATTTACACTTGTTAAACGAATTAATTGGTATGATACCAACACCTGTTTTACCATCTAAATGATTCTGCCAATGCTCTATAGTTGCTGGAATACGAACTACAGAAGCAGTACCTTTTTTCTTTACCTTAGTTTGAGTTGCGTCTAAATTAAACGTACCCCTAGCTAAGTCACTTCCTTCAAATAAGGAATGAAATTCTTTAGCCCAATCTAACATATTATCCTCCCGTTGTTGGGATACTATCATAATGTTATACAATAGTATCCCGCACGTTGTCACAAAACATTAACTAGTATTGTTAGGTGATCGTGTTTCTAAAACGGTAAATCATCATCTGTGTTTACTACAGGAGGTTCTTTTGGGACATTAGGTGCTTTAGATTGTTTATTGTGTTGAGCTTCAGGTTTAATTTCTACATCACCTTCCTTGACAGCTCCACAGAAGGACATAGCATTAGTAAACAAGGACTTATCACCTGCATCATTAAGATCAAGCTGACGCTCTCTACTTATTTCCCAACCAAACCACTCACCTTTATCATTAGTTTCTGGTACTGTAGTTAAGCGGTACACTTGAGACATCATAGGTAACGTAAAAGAACCGTTTGCTCCTTGTGCTGTAAAGGATTGCATTTGGCTGTTCCACTTCTTAGACTTTTTCAATTGAGTACTATTCATTGTAATCAACGCTTGGAGTGGTCCATGTTCAGGATGTATTAGATAACCAAAATACTGAGCAGTGTTACTTAAAGTATTACCATTAGGTAGAATATCTTGGTTCTTCTCGTCTTTTTCAGTTGTTTTGACAACTGGATCACTTGGGTGGTAACTACCAACATATCCACCACCTTCATCTCTAGGTACCCATTCAACAAACCGTCTATTATAGTGTGCAGGAACAAACAAAAATCCTTTTTCACCATCGTAAACTTCGTTAAGTACAGTATTAAAAATCATACCGCCTTCTGCACCATCAACATAAGCACCATTTCTTTTAGAGCATTGTGGAGAACTGCTATCTAATATTCGTAAAAACGGTATTGCAAGATCATCACTAGTGGTTTCTTCAAACCCTGTTCCAGCAAATTGTTCAAACTGTGCTACATCTGTAGATAGTTCTTTAGTTGTTGCTTCTTTAACAGCAACTTCTTTCTTTTGTTGAGCCATATTTAATCCTTTCTGGTGATTTTGGCTTTATCGCAAATATACAGACCAAATAAGTCTGAAGGAAATTCATCTCCTGCCTCAACCCTTTCACGGGCAAATGCTTTCAATGTCATGGGTTCAACCCACTTTTTAGTATCTACCGTATGACCTTGTTCACACAATGTTTTATATAGGGCTTCAGCTTGTGCTTCCTCACCCCGAACAAACTTAGTCATTACTTGGTTTTTAATAAGGTCACCATAGCTATTATCGTTTAACCACGCAAATGCCTCATCAAGTTTAGTTTTAGGTATACTCGCTGAATAATGTTTTGTAACATCAACTCGATAACCTTCTTTGGTATCAAAACCCGTAATACCAAATTCTATCAAAGCCTCTGGAAGTAATTCCTCCTGTATTTTGCGAAGTTCTCCTTTAACAGCTTTTAAGTCTTCATTTAGTACCTTAATACGGTCTTCTAATCGTATCTGAGATACTGCAAGTTTACTGATTTGTCCCATACCCTCGTCATTGACGGTAGATAAATCACTTGCGGCTTGTTCAAAGTCCATTAGCATTACCCTTTCTGTGGTTTAAGTCTACTTTTAATGGAAAGTATCGTTTTTCAATACGGTCCCATTTTAACATATTGAAACGACCCATGTTATATTTAGCCGCTAAACTTGCGGCAATCGCAATAGCTACGGGGTCTCCTGAAAGCAATAAGTAATCCTCGTCAGTAAACTTACTTAACGAAGATAGCATACGCCTAACAGTTGGTTGAGAAGAAAAACCTGCTTGTTCTTTTGCAGGGATTAACAATTTAAGATCACCAAAAACACTGGCATCACTTAAATCCCTTCCAGGAATTTCTTGTATAACAAATACTGTCACTGCTTTCTCCAATGAAGTTAGTATATTATATATTGTATTATCTTAAAAGCAATACTTTCTCTTATTGCGTCTTATCTAAAAATATATTTTATAACATTACTCTAGCTTTTTATTATAAGGGGAGTAGAAATTAAAAACAATTAAAACATTATCTAATTTGTTCACGGAGCGGGTCATTATTAGAGTGCTAAATCGTATAAAGTATATTCCATGGTATTCGAAATAAAAACATTTCTATTTCTAGCATCGCTTATATATAAAAGTTAGATAAAGTAATGTTTGTCATTAAATAAACCACCATGTATTATATATTAGCCAGTAAGAAAGGGCAATATGAGATACAAATTTAAACACAAACCGTATGACCACCAACGGATTGCTTTAGTTAAATCATGGAATAAACCTGATTTTGCTTTATTCATGGATATGGGTACAGGTAAATCAAAAGTTTTGATTGATAACTGCGGTATATTATATGATCGTGGAGAAATTGAAGCAGCTTTAATCATTGCCCCCAAAGGTGTGTATAGAAACTGGGAACGATCTGAAATACCAAAACACCTCCCTGATCATATTGAAAGAAAAGTTGTTGCTTGGTCACCAGAAAAAACTAAGAAAAAGCAAACTGAACTTGACACCTTGTTTCTACAGGATGAAGAATTAAAAATACTACTAATGAATGTTGAAGCCTTTAGCACTAAACGAGGAGTTGAATTTGCAGAGAAGTTTCTTATGTCTTGGACAACTCTTTTAGCAGTGGATGAAAGCACAACAATCAAGAACCATAAAGCAAAACGCACGAAAAGCCTTATAAAATTAGGAAACCTTGCTACATATAAAAGAGTTCTCACAGGTAGCCCTGTAACAAGAAGTCCTATGGATTTATTTAGTCAATGCTTTTTTCTTAACGAAGAAATACTACAACAAAACAGTTTTTGGGCTTATCAAAATAGATATGCTAAAATGATACGAAGCAATTCAGGTACTCATAGCTTTAATCAAATCGTTGGGTTTCAAAACTTAGATGAAATCAGCAGGTTAATAGAACCTTATAGTTATAGAGTTAAAAAAGAAGAATGTTTAGATCTACCAGACAAAGTTTACCAACGGAGAACAGTGGAACTTACAAATGAGCAGAAAGTTATATATAATCAATTAGTAACAATGGCACTTGCAATATTAGCTGAAGAAGGTGGTACAATTAGTACTACGACTGTACTTACCCAAATACTTAGATTACAGCAAGTAGTCAGTGGGCATTGTAAAATGGACGATGGGCGTATCATTGATGTACCAAGTAATAAAATGCCTGAACTATTACAAATTGTAGGTGAAATCAATGGTAAAGCAATTATATGGGCTAATTTTACTGACGATATTGAAAAAATACATAAGAAATTATCAGAGATATATGGGCTAGAATCCTGTGCTACTTTTTATGGTGGGACTAAAGCAGAAAATAGGCAAGATATCGTTGAAGCTTTTCAAGACCCATTAAACCCTTTACGGTTTTTTATTGGTCAGCCTAGAACAGGTGGTTACGGTCTTACTCTTACAGAAGCCAAAACTGTTATTTATTATAGTAATGGTTACGACTTAGAAATTAGGTTACAATCTGAAGACAGAGCTCACCGTATTGGTCAGACAAATAAAGTAACATATATTGATATCATAGCTGAAAACACAGTAGATGATAAAATTTTAAAAGCATTACGAGCAAAAATTGATATAGCTTCAATTGTTTTAGCAGAAGGGTATACTACATGGCTGATATAAAGAAAGATGTAACTGTGATAGTAACAGGAGTTTCAATGACTTCCGAACAACCTAACTTAGCAGGGAAACCTAAAAATCGTAAACCAAAACTTAAAAAAGATAACCTTGTTGTAGAAAAACAAAGGGTACCATCATACGAAGGAAAATAAAATATAACAGTACCCTTATCCCTGCTTCGGGGAGAGCAGAGTCTCTTAGCCGTCGCTCATCATTTCTGATAAAGTAACCGCACGACCTTTAACTTGTTCAGCCCATTTAGAGTCCATCATTTCTACAGAAGCTGTAGCGTAATCATTACTTTTTAGTGCTGCCCAAAAGTTTTTAAATTTACTAAAAGCTGGAGCTCCCATGTTAAACATCATGTCGGACAATACTAATTGCCGATTGACACTCAAACTTTTCCAAGAAGAAAACATTTGATCTAATTCTGTAAATACCCATTTTAAATCATTTTTTAACATTAATTCAGCTTCGTCTTGGCTGATACCATTGTCGGTTAAGTTTCGGCCAATACCTATAGTAAGCTTATTTTCAGTGTCTAAATAAGGTTTAAGTTTACAAGCTTCATGTTTTATTAATTGTGTAACTAATTTGTCTATCATAATATTATCCTAAAAGTGTTTCTATGCCAAGTTTATCATTAGGGAATGCTTGAGCAAACAATCCAGCGTCTGGTATTCCTGATGGTTGACCTTGTGGAATAGGCGTAGAAGTACCTGTAATACCCGTCGGAGCAGGGTTTGAGGAGCCTTGCGGCTGTGGTGTTGGTGTAATAAGTTGGTTGTTGGGCAACTGAGGTGGTATGTTATTAGGAACACCTGAAGAGTAAGGTAAAGGTAAAGATAAGTTACTTTCATTTAGTGGTATGTTATACTGCCTTTCAAGACCTTCAGAGTCTGGCATTATTATCCCAGCTTCGAAAAACGCTCTACGAATGTTATTAAATTGATTAACAGTAGGTTTTATTGTTTGACCTTGAATACCTATTTTTCCAGAAAGCATTTTAGCAAACTCAGGATTTACCATAGCTTCAGCAAAAGCCCTATCCATAGCCCTTGTTTGTCCAGATCTAAAAGCTTGTGATGCTAACCATACTGCCGTTGTACGAGGACTAACACGACCTTCCATCATATTAATAATACGAGCACTATAACCTTGAGGTGTAACACCTGTTATTGAAGAAAAAACATCTATAAGAGTACTCCTTTCAATCCCTCCACCTTTAGGCAACCCTGTTAATAATATTCGCTCCATTGCATCTGAAAGAATAACTATATCATCTAAATGATTTTGTCCTAAAGCTTGTTCTAAAACTCTTTCATTTTTTGCCAAAAATCTACCAAAGTCTTGGGGTTTGTAAGACGTTGAACTTTTTATACCTTCTGGACTAATACCTGCATCTAGTGCTTTACCAAATATCATTTTACGCAAAGCCACTTTTTGCAAAGGATTATCTACAGACATCATTAATTCCTTCATCAAAGAAGGGTTTTTCATAGCTTGTTCAATAACAATTTCAGGGGTTGGAGCCGAAGGATTAACCCAATTATCTTGTATTAATTTATAAAGTCTTGAACCTTCAATTTCTGAAACCTTTTCATTATTTCTTCCTTGGCTTTCTACTAGACTTTTATATGTAGTGTTACGCTCCCGTAACAAAGTTCCCATTGAAATATTTTCCCCTGTGACTGGGTGGGGAACCATGATTGTTTCTAAAGCCTGACCTCTTTCTACGTTGCGTGATAAATAGCGTTCTAACCCGTTAGGATCTAACATACCATTCTTGACTACTCCAGGAGCTCGACGTACATCATCAAAAACAGTACCTCTCATGATTCTTAAAGCCTCAGGGCTATCACCCATACGTTCCATAAATACTCTTGCTGTATTACTGTTTTCTAAAAAAGAGAGAGCCACTTGTTCGGTGGGCATCACATAATCAAAGTCTTCCGCTTTTATTGTAGTCCCCTCACGAGTTGCTCGGCTACCATTAATTACTCTTTGGACACTGTTGTGTTCAAAGAGTCTAACAACATTTGGGTAATACCAATCAGCCCACGTTTTATAATTTGCCGCAAGATCACCTTTAAAGTTCATTGCTGTGTCTAAGGTACTTTTAAGCTCACCCAACATAAGGGCATTAGCTTGATCACCTCCTGCACTTGCAGACTCTTGAGCCGCACCAACTTGGCGACGGAACATTGTCCAATCCGCGAAGTTCATTATTTGCTCACCTTTATCGTTGGTGGGCATAGCCTTATTAAGGAATTTAGAAATCAAGGGGTGAAAGCTGTCTTCAGACATACCACCAATTAATGGAGCAACAGCTTCGTTCGATAACCATGCATCCCTCATTGGTTGAACAAGCCCAATAGCCTCTTTTTTATTTAACCCTAATTCCACTGATAAAGTATCCGCTTGGGTATAAGCTGTTCTTTGTTGTTTTTCCAATTGCTGACGTATACTTCTACCACCAATTGTAATAGTCTCTGTTTCTAATTCTGGGATTAAACCCTTAACTTTATCAGAAGCCGCAATCATCTCACTTTCTATTTCTGAAACTGAGTCTTTTCTAGGTTTAAGTATGGCTTCAATTTTACCTGATGCTGTGTCAATAATCATATCAGGAGATGTATCCGCTACTACAAGTCTTCTCTCTAGATTAGCTTCAGCTGTCGTAATCTCACCTGCTAGTTCCCTTTTTGCAATATCTTCAAGGTTTATTGTTTGACGTACAATTTCTTCTTGAGACATAGAAGGCACAGAGTTTCCATTATTCAGCATTTTTTTAGCTGCTGAGTTAACTTCTCCTTGGAAGATTTGCTCACCAAATTCACTCACTTGGCTTATGTTTTCTATTTTTCTTTTAACATTTTGCGTAGCTTGTTCTCCAACAGCATTTCTTTCAATACGCTCTTGGTTAATTGCAAGGTTAGGACTCATAGAACTTTCTGCAGGACTAAGTTTTAACTCAGAACCAGTAACTTCTTGTATTCTTTCTTGAGCTTTTAAAGTATCTTCCACGGCTGCAGCATTAACAGGGTCATTATATTCTTTAGAAATCATTTTTCTTGTAGCGTCTAAAGCTTCCTGATCACGAGCATTACGTCCAGGATTATTAACTGTAGCACCAACGTCAGCTGCAGCATCATTGATTATGTTTGATGTAGATTTAGCAAGGTTTGAAACACCTTCTTTTTCAGAAACCCAAGTAATTGCTTTTCCTGTTGGAGAGAAGTTTTTAAGCCATGACCAAACACTACCTACTCCCACTTTAGCTGCTCCACCAATAACTGGAATAGCTAGAGGAAAAAAAGATGTGTATATTCCTGAACCTTCGCCAAGGAATTCCTCACCAGATTGATAAGCCGCACCACCAACACCACCCCAAGTTATTTCACGAGTCATAAGATTCTTGAAGTTATTTAAAGCTGGAGCAACATACTGTTCTTGACCAATTTGTTTAACAGTTTGACCAATAGTTGGAGTGTTAAATTTCCCTGCTAATCTTGCTGCCGTTATCTCGGCTTCTGTTGCTCCTGCTAATCTTGCTTCATTGGCGGCAACTTTACTTGATTTTGTTATAGCTTTATAGTTTCTCATAGAAGATTCTTGTAAATACATCCATGCTTCTTCTGCGGATGTCAAAGCCCCGCGACCTTTTGTGGCAATCTTACCAACAAGTTTAGCCAACATACCGCCCGCACCCCCTAGAGCGGCGAATTCACCTGTAATTTCACCAATACGTCCAGCTTTGGAATGAAAACCCACCCGCTCGCCAGTACCGTACATACCGAAGCCACCTTTTTCTCCAGGATCAAACCCCATGGACTCGTAGTCTGAGGGATTAATAAAACGGTCAAGAATATTATAATAGTTTTGGTCATCAAGAGCATCGACCCCTAATGCTTCAATACTAGCAATCACAGCATTTAAAGGAGTATCAATCCACCAAGCGGAACCTTGTCCAACCCCACTCATAGCACCTTGCGCTCCCGCAACTAGGAAATTGTCTGACTCTGGAGTATTTCTTGCTACTGGAGCTACCAAAGGAAAAGAAGGTTCATCATCTCCCGCAGTTAATCCAGTTGTAGCGAGTGTTTCTCCCGCCCACACTTTAGGCACAGGAAGGATAATATCTTCTTGGGTTTCTTCCTGAGTATTGTTTTCTGTTACCATAATTATTTATTTCCCCCTAGAATATTAAACACACCTTTGAGCTTTTCTAGATTAACCAGAACTCCGTTTTGATTATTATACTGTGTTATATCACTATTATTGATTAAATCTTGGAAGGGAGAACCTTCTCCACCCATACTTTTTGGGAGGAAGACATAACTGCTACCACTAAATCCTGGAGACATAAGTGTCTTCTGATCCCTAGCAGAAAGACCGTTATATCTTCTAGCCATTTGGTTGATGCTGTTAAAATCATGTGGGTCGTTGTAAACAAAGGGATCATTTCTAGAACCTGTTGTTGGTCTTAGAATTCGTGTATGACCTTTACCATCCCCACGAAGGATAGCTTTATCCCTGTTAAGGCTGTTTAAGTTGTTTCTCATTAACTCTTGGAATTGTGCCAAGGCCGCATCTGGATCTTCTAACCATGCTTCTTCGTTAGGTAACAAATCCGCAATCCGTTTTTGTTCGCCCTCGGGGAAACGTCTACTTAAAGCCCACGCTTTTTGCATAGACCTTGTGAATTGTTTAACCCCTGCTTCACCCATACGTTCACGAAGGTATTCGTATTCTTCACCGATTAATCCAGATAGGTTAGTAGTGGAGAAGTCTTTCAGATTAGCTTCAAAGCCAAAAATTTCAGCAAACTCTTGGGAAATTATTTCTAAACCATCCTCCAACATAGCTTCCCTTGCAAAAACAGAGTTTCTCATATCAGTTACTTGTGCGGATGCCATATCATCCACATGTTGGGAAGACTGTTCTATATATTGAGTGTAGGCTGAGCCTGTTACACTTGTAATATTATTGTTTGCATCCCTTTTGACCTCTTGTGGCTCAAATTCATAGGCACTTGGTCCCATGCTTTTGAGAGGCTTACCTGTTGTTGGATCAGTATGAATTAATCGAGAAAACCAACTTTTTCCAGTTTCCCTATTAACAATAGCAATCCTACCCGCAGGATCTGGGTCTTTAATATCAATCACATCACTTAAATCACCTAGAATAGCCCCATTCTGATCTATAGGAACCAGACCTTTAGGGGTTCTTATATAGGTATTTCCACTTGGATCGCTCCAAGCCATTATTTCTCTTTTTCCACCAACCGCCTCAGAATCATCGATAACCATTTGTCGACTGGTTAGCTTAGAAGCGGCTAATGCCTGTGAAGCAAGGTTATTCATTCTCTCTCTTAAAATAACATTCTCACTACCTGCTTCTTCAGTAGCTACTTTAAAACCTTGGTTAAGACCTTCAATACCTATATCACTTTTAAATGCTCTTTGGTTAATAATATTTTGCATACGAGCACTATAAATTGCATCATTACGACTACCTTCTCGTTTTCGTTTATTGTTTACAGAGGCTTGTATCATAGGTAAGGCCGCTTGGGTGCCTTCCGATATACCTGTTGGTAAGTCTTTTCCCTGAGCTACAGAAGCACCAAATTGAGCTAAAGCTAAGATTGCATCTAATTCAGTAGAGTCTTTTTCACCACCATATACAGCATCCCGTTCAGCTCGTAATTCTTCAACGGTCATGTCTGCTGGAGCGTACTGTGACGCTTGTCCAACATACTGATTTTGAATGTCTTTTACCCTACTCATTTCTATAGGACGAGCCTGTATGTTTGTAATTCCTGTACGATTACCCATGTAACTAGAATTTGGTGTTTCATCAGCAACTATACCTGCAACACCTCCACCCATAGATGTAACATCTTGACCATGGGTGTGACCAACTGCCCCTCCCATGTGGAAACTTTGTTCTGGCATAAATCCTTCAGGAGCATCCATCACAGGAGCTGCTATTGGATTGTTTATGTCACCAATACCCCCTGTGGGTATACCTTCAGACATCATAGGTACTTCTGCACCAGTAGCTCTAATTCCTGCTTGTTCTTGTTTTGATTCTTCTGCAAGTTTCATTAACTGTAAAGTAGGTTGTATCAACATTAAAGCGGACTCAGGAGTAGAATAAGCATCTTCTTGCCCAATTAACTTAGAAATATCTTGACGAGTTTCATCAACTGTAGTCTGTCCACCCATGATAGCACTTAAAACTTCGTCTACAGTTTCTGCGCTATCTAAAGCTTGTTCTGATTGTTCCACACCATTTGCAACACCAACCATTGCATTTCTACCTAATTCAGCTATCTCAGGAGACATTTGTTCGGTTGTTTCTTGGGACATTACTTCACCACCCATTGCATATCCAACTTCACCACCCATTGCATATCCAACTATTCCACGTTCTTGTGGTTTAGTTTTATTAAATAATTTTCTATTTAATGTATTGTCCATAATTTTTATCCAAATAAACTTTCATAACCTTTATAAGCCGCTAAAGCTTGAATACCAGTACCTAGTACTTGATTTCCTAGTGAAGCTCCAGGAGCAGAAGTAGACATAATACTAGATTGAGAACTAGGCGCACCTTTGTACATATCGCTCATAAAACCAATCCGTTGGAAAGGCTCATAAGCATCGGCAGTTCTGTTTTTGTAAGTAGTATCCATTTGTTTTTGTTGGTTTTCTTGATCAACTGCACCCATAATAGAAGCAAATTTAGCATCGTTTTGACCAAGTCCTTGAGTCATTGCACCTAATGCTGCTTGTTGTTGACCAAGAGCTCCATACCCTGCAGCATTTTGGTTCATTAAATTCGCACTACTTTGTAATCCTGATTGACCTTGACCTAATCCTTGGAGAGCTAATGCGCCACCTTGAGTTGCCGTTTGAGCTCCAAGTTGCCCGAAAGCTTGTGCATTTTGTAAACCCATTTGTGCCGCTTGTTGTTGTGCAGCACTTCCCAATTGACCCGCTTGAAGCATACCTTGAGATCCTGCTTGTAGCCCACCAATACCTAATTGACCTGCACCCAAAGAAGTTTGTCCTGCTCCCTGTAAGCGTTGCATTTGACCTTCGTAAGCTCCCATACTTGCTCCTTGAGCTTGTCCAAAGTTTTTACTATATTGGTCTGCAATCATACGGTTTTTTTGTTCATTAACACCTTTTAAGTATTCTGATTCAGCTACTGCTTGCCTAGACCCACCAAAAGCTCCTTGTCCAACAGCATTACCTCTTATATCATTAATACCCATATTTGCCTGACGGTTCATTTCTGCAAGCATTCCCTGAGTAGCTTCTTTTTGGTATGGATCCATAAAAGAAGAAACACTATTAGGATCATAAGATCCTGCACCTTGCATTGCTAAATAGTTAGCTCTATTACCTGCTCTTTGTCCAATACTGCCAAGACCCTGAGACATACCCATTGCGTTTTGTGCTGCATTTTGTCCAAAATTACCCGCAGATGAAGCAGTGTTTAAATAAGGATTAGCTGAACTCATTCCTCCTTGGACAGCTTCATTAGCTCTACCTGCATAGTTTTGGCCAACTTGTGGCATCATTTGTGACATTGATGTTGATTGCCTAGCTAAATCTCCAACACCACCAAGCATCCTTCCAGAATCTGAAAAAGAATCAGAAGCACTATCCATGAGGTTTTGATAACCACCAATACCACTCTTTGCCATGTCTTGAGCTTGTTGTTGTAAACCAGTAAGACCCGCTACTTGCTGTTGCGGTAGATTAACAGGGATTTCTCCCCTTCTTTTTGCAAGTTGAAGTAGACCAAGTTTATAAGCTTCAATCTCTGGAGCTTCTCGCACAGTTTGTGTTTGATATGAATATGACGTCATTTTTTAACCCTCAAATTCTTTCATAAGTTTATATAATCTATTTGCACCTTTTTTTCGGTCACCTTCTCCAGCATTTTTAACTGCTTTTGCAGTCATAACAAACTCACCATCACTTAACATTGCGGGTATATCATCACTTGTTCCATTCCCTTCACCAACAATTTCACCCCCAACTGAAGCTCTAATAATCTCTCGTGGTTGTAGAAAAGGATTATAATTATTTAAAGTTTGAATTCCCATACCTTGAGGCTGCATAGCTTGAGGCTGCATACCTTGAGGCTGCATAGCTTGAAGCTGCATACCTTGAGGCTGCATACCTTGAGGCTGCATAGCTTGAGGCTGCATAGCTTGAGGCTGCATACCTTGAGGCCGCATAGATCTATAAAATTTGTTAGGATCTAATGGATTTATATTATTAGAAGGTGGTGTTTGAACTGGTTGTAAAGAAGGTTTAGGAGCATTAATAAGAGATGTAGAAGGTAAATTTAATTGATTTTCCCGTTCTGCTAATAAACTAACAGAACTATTAGAAACACCTTGACCTCTTGGATCATTCAAGTTTTTCATATCAGCTTGTAGTAAATCCCAACCTGTTAAAGGAACTTTACCATCAGGACTATCAGGACCACCTTGACCATCTTGTTTAGCTGTTAATCCTGCTAACCCCATAGCACCAATAGTAAACATACCTTGACCAGTTTTTGCAAATGCACCTACTTTATTTCCCATAGCACCAATACCAGTCTTTAAACCTGACCATATTGTTGGTTTAACTGCTGCTTTAATACCAAGAGTACTGTGTAGTGTTGAAGGTATTGCTGCTGACATATTAATTGCTGGAGCTGCAGTTGAAAATAAAGACCCAATACCTTTTTCTTTAATACCTGCAGCTAATTGTGTTGTAATCCCTGCTTGAGCACCTTTTGCTGCAGCTCCTGCTTGAGCCGCAGTTGTTCCTGCAGCTAATCCTGCAGTAGCTCCTGCAAAGATACCACTAAATAATGCTTGTTTTGTAGACTGCCCTGCTAACTTGCTTCCTAAAAAACTTCCTAATGCTGGACCTAACCAAATTCCTATTCCTGGAATCATTCCACCAACAACAGCACCAATGACAGGTAATAAAGGTTTAAGGACTTTACCAATCGCTTTAAACAAACCACCTAAAAAGAACTCTGGTTGACCAGTGTGTGGATTAATACTATTTAATTCATTACCAACAACATAACGCTCAGGATCTAAATCCATTTCACGAAGTTGTTGCCAAACCATATCTTTTAATCTTGGATTCTTTTCGAATACTTCCATGGGGACAACAGTCTCACCCTCGGCAGCATGAACAACATATATGTCACCATTACGACCATAACTAGCTAAAATTTCAGCTTGGTCGTTAAGAGTTCCAATACCTTTTTGAGGAACAATAAGTTTCTCATTTGTATCTTCTTCTCTTTTTGATAGATTTGCTATACCCTGCATGATATCCTCTTTATATTGTTAATCATGTTAAGCAGGGGTTAAATCCTGTAAAGTAAATAAATATTACCTCTTAACTACTGCTCTGGCAAGAACTAAGAGATAACTATGGTCACTGAACCTATTGACATTGTAGATGATAACCCTTCAACATGCGGATTAAACAACCTAACTATTTTGACAAAACCATCAACTTGAAACAATTTTCCTGCTTCCAAACCCTTATCGTTCGTAGTTAATGCCGTTAAAACTAATTGCGTATTACGACCTTCTCCAGCTGCAGATAACACTGTTGTCAGAATATTTAAAGAGTTACTAAACTGATCAAAATATTTCTGATCATATTCCTTTGGTGCGCCCTGAAATATAGGAAACGGTAATCTTCTGTCCATTATCGCTTCCCATCTGGCCTAATATCCGCTTTTGGAACACCTAAAGTCCAATGTGTGCCTAATGTTGTGCTTTGTAACCGCATAGCTACTGAGCGACCCCGTAGGCGCACGTTCAGTTGTTCTGTATGCTTTTCAATAGGGCTTGTAGCTGTTCGTGTAGTGGTAGCCGCTTCTGTATCTGTAAACCCGCTTCCTGGATTGCGTTTCATTTTAGTTGTCATAATCAATGCAGGGCTATCAACATTACTACCCGTAAACTTGACATCAGGTAATATTCTACGAATAAACATAAATTGTTCACCATCACCAAGGTCAATGTCCGAAGATTCAATATAAGCTTCTAAACTAGTAGAAGGCGTAGTGCTACCATCATCTAAACCAAGTTCATGATTATATAATAAATTATCTGTTTTAGAAGCCGCTATAGGATAAAATCTATTACCCCTATCTATCCAGAAAGTACGCTCCATTGTTCCATAATACCAAATATTATCTGCATAATTGTAAGTCACATAAACATCGTTCTCTTCAGACAAAGCGGTTGGATACCACCAAGTAATTTCATTAAACTCAGTATTAACACCCGCAGTAACTTTTAAAGATTCATCTTTATTAATATCTTGAAATACTTTCGTTATGACAGGACAAGGTAATTCTCTAACAGTACCATCATAGACATAAAACTTGTTCTTTCCCATCCAAAATATAGTTTCAGAAGTGACAGCAAAAGCATTTGGTCCATAAACAGTTATACCAGAACCAATTTGGTTAAGACCAAAAGTAAAAGGAGGTCCAATATACTGTAGACTAAAAACAGTAGACTCTGTAAAAATGACCAATTCTCGATTAGTTTCTATGCCTTTAACAATTGCGCTACCTGAACCAATTCTGTGATCACCTGCTGTATTTGTTGCTGTAGAAGTCCAAGTAAAAGGATCTTCTTGGTCAGACCAACGGATTAACAATGGGTCTTGTGTTCCATCACCTGAATCACAACCTAAACAAATTAAATGTCTATCTCTATCCGAGATTAAAACTTGTGTTGCAATAGTCGGTACTAAAGAGTCAGTACTTAAACTGTCTAAAGTAACTGCTCTATTGCTTACACCGTTTGTTTTATCCCAATAAAAAATACTTCCATTACGAATATTAAATACTAGATCTTCGCCAAAATTATCTTGTTCCCATATTCTAAGCTGTGCTTCTGATCCTATTGTAGCCGCTGCACCCCAAGCACCAGTTCCCCATGGACCTGCGCCCCAACCATTACCTGTAACCGAAACATCAAGACCAATATTTATTTGGTACACAGCAGAAACGCTCGCTCCTCCGTTATTGCTATCTGAAGAATTAGCTGCTGCTGCAAGAGTAATCGTGTAACTATTCGAACTTACTATTGTAGCTATTTGATGTTCTGCGTTTAAGACTGCTGCTGTAACAGTACCACCAAGAGTAGCCGCTCCGCTAAAAGTAACATAATCACCTAAAGCAGCACCATGACCTGTATCAACTATTGTTAAAACAGTTGATCCATTAGTAGCTGTAAAAGGGTTTGAAAGTGCTTGTGTTTCTCTAATCGGAGTAATATCGTTAAACACTTCACCCTCTTCTATATAAAACTTAAGATGAGTACCAACACCTAAGTAGTTAGATAAATCTAAAGTAACCCAGTTTTTCATACTTCTGCATGTGCCAACATAGCTATCGCTAGAATATTGTTCCCATCCACCAATAGGTTGTGGATAACCATAACGGAAACGAACCTTGTCACCATCATGCCATCCACCCTCGTTAGCACCAGAAGTTGCTACTCGAACTATTCCTGGATTAAATTTTAGATTGGTAAGAGGCAAATTAAGGTCCTATTTTGGTTTTTTAATCAATTACTATGCTGAGAGTACAATATAACTATAAAAACTACTTTTGACCAGTTTCTTCTTTATCATAGTCTCTATAAAACTTTATTACTTGCAAAATATTAGTAACGTATCTTTTTATTTCTGCCATATTCATACTTAAATTTTCATACTGTTGAGTAGTTAAAGCGTAGTATGGTCGTGCGGGTGCGCTACCTTCTTCTACTAATTTTAAGTATTCTGCCATAATCTCTGGAGTTAATACTTCAAAAATAACATCACCTAATTGCATCTCCATGGGTAATGGTGGGTGATACATTGGTGGTCTTTCTTGAATAGTAACAACCTCAATAGGTTTTGTTGGTCCAGAAAACAAGGAACAACCGCTTAATACGGTCATTAAGATTATTGTATTAATTTGTACTAATATTTTTTTCATTAAACTGCTCTGGATTAGTTAGATCAATTAGTTCTTGCATGACTCGTTTTGTACCTTTGTTAATTCTAATTTCGATAAGTTTTGGTTTTACAAGAGCAAGATTATCAAGATCGTGTTTTGCAAATGTATTTCTTAGTTTATTTACTTCCCTTTGTGCTTTATTTTTCTGTACTTCTAAGTCAACAATTTGATTGTTTATGTTTTCTTGTTTAGCAAGATAATTTTTAATTGAATCGTTTTGCTCTTTAATCTTTGTTTCAAGAACTATCTGATTGCCTTTTAAAATAGCTACTTGTTCATTAAGATATTTGATATACATATAAGAACCAGAAACAACCCCCATTAATAATAATCCTAATATAAACGCTATTTTAAATCCCATGTATACACCTCTATACCTTTGTCTTTTCCTTTTACAGATATTTCATTTACATATTTGAGTAAATAGTCTGCTTTATCTGCTGTAGTGCTTCCAATAAGCAAATCTACTTCGTATTGTTTTGTAGCAGATTCTAACCGTGCTGCTGTATTAACAGCGTCTCCAATAGCAGTATAATCAAATCTAGTTGCGCTACCCATATTACCTATAACAGCATCTCCACTATGTATCCCTATACCAATCGTTATCTCGGGTAAACCCTCTTGTGCAAACTCAGTGTTTAAGTCTTTCATGTTTTTTTGAATATCTAACGCTGTTTGTACCGCTTTTGTCTCGTGTTCTTCTTGGTCAAGAGGAGCATTAAAAATAGCCATCATTGCGTCACCAATATACTTATCAACCATTCCTCCGTTTTTCTGTACTGCAGTTTGCTGTGCTGTCAACGCTTTGTTCATTATATATGTTACTTGTTCTGGGGGAAGTGTCTCTGACATATTTGTAAAACCTCGTACATCTGTAAATAAAAACGTTGCATATTTTTTCTCTCCACCAAGTACTAATAGTTCTGGATTATTTTGTAATTGTTTTACTTGCCTTGGGTCTAAATAATGCTCAAATTGTTTTTTAATTTGTTGTCTTAATTTATATTGTTGTCTAAATCGCAGATAAAAAGCTATTGTTCCTGTAATAAACTGACTTATCATAGCCCAAGTAACATCTATCAACAATCCTTGTTGTATCATATACACCCCTAGGAAGCCTGTTAAGGATAAGATAGCACTTGCAGACACAAGTCCCCAAGTTATACCTAATACATGCAAAAGCATCCATGTGAGTGTTACTGAGACTATAAATACACTTACTTCTGCAGCTAAAGCATAATCAGGTATATAAGGGCTGTTAGGTATGAGCATAGATTCAGCAAGAGCAGCTTGAATATAATGAGGCTCTACTAACCCAATCGGAGTTGCTATCTGTGGCATCACACCGTTAGCTGTAACTCCTACAAAAACATATTGTCCTAGAACATTCATTTCATTTAAAGTAGTTTCGTTAGTTTTAACCCAACTAACCCACTTACGCCCAAAACTGTCTGTTTTAACAGGAGGCAAACCTCGTATTGCTATCTCTTGAATACCGTTTTCGTTAGTAGTTATTATGTAACTTTTTGCCCCCGTAATAGATTTTAATACTTGAGTTCCAAACGAGGCAACCCACCCATCTGGAGTTCTGAGTAACAAAGGTATACGTCTTACTAAGTTATCAATTTCTGTTGGAGCAATTGCAATACCTTCTAAAGCGGAAGATGACAATATATTTATATTTGATTTAATTCCTGTAGTAAATACTCCACCAATGTCTTTTCCTTTAACAACGGTACCAGTAGGTGATGGATAAACTCCTTTGCCGTTTTCAAACATTGCAATGACACTAGGTGAGGTTAGTAGTTCCTTTGAAAACTCTACGTCACCACCAAACCTATCTTCCTGCGGGAATGAAATTACCCAACCTACACCTAACGCTCCTTTACTCATTATACTTTGATGTATTTTTGCTAGTCTATCTCTAGGAAAAGGATACCCACCTTCTTTTTCTACATCGTCCTCTGTTATGTTTAAAACTGTAAAGTAACCACTAGCAGGAGGAGTATTAATTAAAGCATCAAAAGTTCTTAACTTTAAAACTTCTGTTGGAGTGCTTTGCATTATTATAGGTAAGATTAAAATCGTTAATATGAGAATAATATATTTTTTCATCAGCTACTTTGAGTTATTGTTATTGTACTAGTACCGCCACCGTTGATTGTAATCGTTTTAGACACTCCATCTTGTATTAATATAACAGTATAACCACTTGATTTATCCATATCAATTCTAGCAAAACTGCCGACACTACGTTGCAGGGTTAATATTTCACCCGTAATAAAAGTTACAATCTGCGTATCCTTATCTTGGCCAAACTCTGTACCCACCAATCTAACCGTACCTGTAGATTCTAACGCATCTTCTTGCTTACTGATTTCTAAAGCATCCAAAACATTTAACAAATCTTCTAAAAAGTTTACGTCTAAATAATTTATATCTAACTCTGTAAACTCTAGCTCATCTTCTGCTAAATAGTCTTCTGCAAGATAATCTATATCAAGACCATTAAAATCTAAGATATTAGCGGTCTGCGCTGTCTGCTCTTCAATAAACTCAACAGATTCTTTCGGAGGTGAGACTATAAGCATATTATCTATTAAATCTAATGTGAGGTCTAAGATCACAGGTTTGCTTGGTGCTGATTCAAAAACTGATACTGTAGTTGCTTGGTATGGTTTGTTGAGGAGTACGCTACCCATTGCCGTAACAACTTCAATTTCTCCACTTGAGAGACCAAACTTATCAGGCAAAAGAATAATAAGACTTCGTCCTAGTTCATCTACTGTTGCTGTAAAATCTGTACCCCGTATAGCAATATTCGCAGTAGGAGTTTTTAACTGGATATTTTGTTTTGCTATTCTGTTTAAGTTACCTGTTATAAATCTAGCTGTACCTAATCCAAATGTAAGTGCCATTTTAGATTTTGTTGGGTCAGGATCGTAGATGTATTCGTCTATGTATAGTTGAGAATGTTCGGTTAATCTAACAGTACTATCATCTAAAAAAGTAATAGCCATTCTACCGTTTGTAGTAATTGCTTCATCATTGCTTTGTATAGCAAAGTCTATTGATGCATCATAGGGTTTATCTCGCAGTACTTGTGCGTTTCCATTTAACTCAGATACACCACCAATATCAACAACTTGTTGATGTGCCTTGGTCGTTTTGGATAATGCAAATAGTGCCATTGCTACCAATAGAAGTGACTTTAAGCCAATCATTAAATGTTGTACTTTGCTGTTGGATGTTAAATGTTCTGCTGCTACCCGTATGATCTAGCCAAAAATACCCACCCGCACTTGCTGTAACACCATCTCCATCATAGGTTATTGTATTGTCAGAACCATCAATATCTAAAAAGTTAGTAGCGTTATCTATGTCTATATTAGCTGTAACTGTGTTATTAGAACCCTGTATTAACCAGTCTAAATCTACGCTGTCTGCTAACGCTACTGTAGCTTGATTTAATACAAAAGTATTACTGCTACCAACTACCTGAACATTTTGATTACTACTATCAGCTCCGTAAGTATTAGTTGGATCAACTTGTATTGTGAATGTGTTGCTATCACCTGTGAAGAGGTATAGACCTGTAAAAGTATCAGCCCATATATCACCAAGAAATTTATTCGTAGTGCCAAGCATGCTAATATCTAGGGTCATACTTGCCCCGTCTAAATCAAATTCTGTAGGTGTACCCGCAACTCCTAGTAAACCAGAAATAATGTTTCCTGATCCAAGTTGTTCAAAATCAATGTTTGCTGTAGCACCTGATTGACTAACATATATTTCGTTGTCTTGTGCGTACGAAGTACTAAACATCGCAAATAAAAATATAATACTAATTAATTTTTTTATCATGAGACCAAAAACTCCTTTTGTATCCTATATTGATTAGTTCTAAAACAGCTCCTTCTATTGCCATCATTAAACTTACAGTTACTGAGTCGTTGCGTGAGTTGCCCATTTCTACTTCAATAAGTTTTGTACCCATTTCTAGAAATAAAAAAACATCTTCTGACTTACCATAACTAAATACAGTTTTTTGGCTCAACACTTCTATTAGTATTTCACCTGTTGAAACTGATACCATTCTTAAAGACACTGTTACATTGTCTTCACGGTATTGAAAACTTTTACCAACACCTAAGTATCTAGCACCTATCCCACCTGTAGTCAAATTGGTGTCATAAGCAACTACCGCCCCTTCTAGTATGATACCTGCAAAAAGCAACGGACGCAAGGGGTTGATTTTTTCATTAGATTGTTCTCTTGCAGACCTTATCAACTGCCGTTCTTTAGTTAAGTTATCTAATCCCACTCTTTCTACCACTCTAAAAAACTTACCATTACTAGCATGTTTTAGAGCTCTTATCAAAAGAGCACTTGGTTGTTGTGTTAAAGCTGAACTAAATAAAGCAAACTCTGAATTACTAGCACGTTGTCCTGTTTGATCTGTAAACGCAGCACCATAAACCGCCACAATTGGTTTTATAGTAGGTTCCAACACATTCCGTAGTTCTTCAAGATGTAACTCTTCAATGTGGACAACATCGGCTTCTTTATATCTTTGCTCGTAAGTATCATCCATCTGGTCATAAAAAGAACAACTAGAAAGTGAAAGAACCAATAGGCAAAGTAATTTCTGTCGTATTTCCATCAGGATCTGTTACCGTTAATGTTATAAACCCATTTTCACTTTTATATGTGATTGTGTTACCTTCTAGTTCTATTGTTCCTTCTGTGCTTGGTGTTTCTCCAAAAAGATTTTCAACAAGTTGTCTTGATAGTTGAGCGTATATACGGCTTTCTAAATTTCTCATAAAACGAGCTAAAGTTGTATTATCTTTGTCTCTTTCAATTTCGTCTTTAAGTGCTTGTAACTCTTCTTTAATTGTCATAACTCTGCTATATTCTTGATTTTCAATCGTAAGATAATGACTAGAAGTATTAATACCATTAAACGAAGGAGACTTAAATTTATGTGTTAGTTTGTCTGCTTGAGCTTCTGCACTAAAAACAATTACTATTATAAAAAATATTTGTATTATCTTATACATTGTCGTTATTATCCTTCTTATCTCTTAGTTCTAATACAGTAAGAACTTTTTCTTGTAATCTTATCATGTCTTGGTCTAATAACCTAAGTTGGTCTGTTAACCTAATAATCGTTGTTTTCATATCCTCTACAGCAGGATCTATAACATTTGTAATAGTTTGCCAAACAAAATACACAAAATACCCTAAACCAACTGACATTACTACGGGAAAACCAAACTCTGAGATTAGTTTTACTATATCCACTTAGTCTCGCCTTGCATCAATCTTACCATCTTCTACAAAGTTCTCAGCCCTTGCTATTCTATGTAAGTCAGGAGAAATATTTAAAGCACTAGAAACACTAGTATCAATTCTGATCATATCATTATTCATTATTGAAGCCCTAGTTATTAACATTTTAGAGATTGCTTGAATTGTTTTTATTTCATCTACTAGCCCGTCCATAAGTTGTTTCATCACTAAAAATATAAAATAACCCATGACTAATCCACTAGCTATAGGCAATCCTAACTCAGCAATAACAATAAAAACGTCCACTATGCTTTTTTCTTTTTCTTCTTAGGAAACCCTGCTTTCATATTAGCATACGCTTTAGGTGAAATCGTTGAGTTCTTTTTAGATCTACTAGTTCCAGCTTTTTTCTTTGCGTTTATGTTTTTATATAATGACATATTATTATTTTTTCTTTGGTTTTTTCTTCTTTTTGAGAGTAATTCTTGGATTGCCTTTGCTATCTTTTTTAAGTCCTTTTAGGTTTTTAGGTTTAATTCCCAAAGAAGCACCATAAGGTTTCTTTTTAGGTGTAATTTTTGCTTTATCAACTTTTTTCTTTTTAACTGGTCCACCTGCTTTATACGCTTTATACATTTTATTCATAGTCTTGGTCCTCACCATTTTACTTTGTTTGCCCAATAAGCTCCTGACAATTTTCCCCTAGCAATGTTTTTTCCGTGTCGAGATTTAAAACTCTTACGTTTTGCTTTCATTTTAGCTGATTCTCCATCTTTAGGTTTCCCTGCAGTAGAAGCCCCTTGCTCACCAAATCTGATAGTTTTAATCGTACCGCCTTCTTTAGCCACAACAACGTGTGACTTCTTAGGGTGATTTGGAGTTCTTTTCGGTTTGTTAAAACTGCTTACTCCTGCTCTCTCTAAACGTGAGTCTTTTTTAGCAGCCATTACTTTTTCTTTCCTAGTTTTGACCTAGCTCTAGCAGATAATTCTTTTAGATGAAACAATTTTACACTAGTTTTGCTGTGTGTCTTGTTTGTGTGTAATGAACCATCAGGCATTTTGTGGGTATTGCCTTTATGTTCAACCCCATCTTTTTTATAGTGTTTCACACCCTTCATAATAAAAAATTCCTTTGTCTATTCTTTTTTGTTTAATGCTTCTTTAGCATAAAAAGCTGCTACAATTGCTGCAACTGATACAAAATATGTAGGAGCCATATCACCAAGAACATCAGCGGCTTTATCTAAACCCACTAAAACAGCTACAACAACAGCAAAAGGATAAAGCAACATACCGCCTAATGCAAACCATGCCATATTTCTTTGAGCATCTTGTTTCTTGTCTTCATTCTCAAAACGTACTTTTTCATGCTCAAACTTCAAAACGGCTTCTGCTTGGTCTAACTCTTCATCAGTTATGATACCGTCACCATCTACGTCTAGAACATTTGCCTTAGAATCTATGTGTAATGTTTTTGCTTTTTTCATTACTTTTTTCCCACAACATTTCTTAGCGTTTTTTGTCACGCTTTATAATTCTCAATAAAAGCTGCAATCGCAGAAGTTTTAGAATCTGACTTAGCAAAGGTTGTCATCTTATTACTAATTATGTCAGGCTGTCCACTTTCAGAAAAGACTACGGTAGAATAAACTACTATTGAGCCATCAGGCTTAATATCTACTTGTTTTATACTGTCTGCTTTCGTAATTGCCATTAGTTCTACTCCTTGTTAAATTACCTCAACAGGTTTTAAAGGCTCGTTAATTA
>TARA_R110000824_G_scaffold118960_1_pt1 | contig 38141 bp, 33 predicted proteins | sample TARA_R110000824 | Tara Oceans TARA_R110000824 (sample SAMEA4397747) | marine metagenome | biome: Polar Biome; feature: [MES] marine water layer (ENVO:01000295) within the mesopelagic zone...; material: water (ENVO:00002006), including particulate matter (ENVO:01000060) such...
AAGCATTCAGACCGAAGTCCGAAAACCGAGGGTCGTAACCGACCCGAAGGACAGTCAAGCAACCCACTTCCGAGGAAGTCGGTGGCAAGCTGTCATCCTTATTTGGATCGCTCACTAAGCCACAAAGAAAACTAAATAGCAAGGCCGTTCAGTCATCTTCAACCAAGGTGGTCAGCAGTTCGTGGCGTGTGCCGCGGCCGCTGTGGCCTTGTTCGTTGAGGCGGTTTATAGGGGTGGCGAACTCACCCGTCAAACCCTTTTTTGAACTTTTTGTATTTTTTTTGAAGAAACCTTTTTCCCCAGCTTTTCCGGCCTTTTTTGCTAGATTTGCTTGACTCAAGGGCCTGAATTTGACTCTCGGAAGACGGCTATCGCCAGCTTAATCGATTCCGGTATCGATCCTGCAAGTCCACTCATACTTAAGGGCTCAAGGCACCTGTTTCCGGCACTTAATGGGACATGTTCCGGTGAGCCGAGATAAAACCGGCATAATTTGCCGATATAATGGGCAAATGCTGGTGCGAATGGAGATAGTCCTGATTGACACTTACTGCGCCAAGAAGCATCGTTCGATCACGGGACATTTCAAATTGTCTCAAACGACCCGAAGCGCCCAAGTCTTGCGGGTTTTCGGGTCACCCGGCGGGCAGCCGGAACGCTATTAGGGGATACAGCTTGTTCGATACGGGGACTCCACGCGAGATCGCGGCGCCTGAAACGGGTTCGGAAGCGGCTGAACAGCCAATTTCACTCAAGACACGCCTATCTGATCTGCGCGACACCACACAACGCGTATTAAAGCTCTATAGCTCGGCCAGCAGACTGGTTTTGGGCCAAAGCCTTGGACAGCGCCGTTGGCTCACAGCTACAGGCGTTGCAGGCATTATGTCGTTCAGCCTGCTGGGTGCAGGCCTTGTCGCCCTTGTCGCCCCTTATTCAGGTGTAGAGACAGCGGCTATTACAGCTGAAAGCACACCACAGATTATCGCACTTGATACGAACCGGTCCGATGCCGCGTCCGTCATTGCCAGTGCCGCCCCTGCTTCCACAGACCAGACCAACGCGCAGGTCGCCCCCGTTATTGTCGCCAGTTCCGCCATGGCCGGACCGGAAACACCTTCCGAGGGTGATAATACCAACGCCGGTCTCCGCGACGGGATCGCCGATGAAGACGGTTCAGACACCTCTTTCAGCGCACAGGCTGACGCTGTTCCTGACAATGCGGAACTCGTGACCGCCTCTCTGGCACCACCAGTTCCTGAATTGCCGACCGAAATCAGCACCAAGATCGAGCTTAGCCCCGGCGCTACTCTTATGCAGGTGCTGACCGACCACGGTGCCGACCGGGTGGACGCCTACCACGCCATCGCAGCGCTGCGCCCAGTTTTCAGCCCCACCAAGCTGCGCAGCGGTCAGGAAATCTCTTTGACCTTCCTGTCCACTCCGGCGACCGGCAACACAGAAGACAGCCTACCGACCAAATTACTGACCTCCATCTCGCTACAGCCCGATGTCGAGAGCAAGATCGAGGTCATGCGGGCCGATGACGGCACCTATACGTCCGAAGAAATCAAGAAGCAGCTTACAAGCGGCTTTGCGCGCGCCGAAGGCAAAATCAGCTCCAGCCTCTTCCTGGATGCGGCCCAGGCCGGCGTGCCTGCTCCGATCATCGTCGAGATGATCCGCATGTTCTCCTATTCGGTGGACTTTCAGCGCGAAATCCACCCCGGCGACAGTTTCGAAGTCTTCTTCGACCGCAAGTTCGACAATTCCGGCGAAGCGGTGAAGGAAGGCGACATCTCCTATGCCTCGCTGACAATTCTCGGCAAAGAACACAAGCTGTGGCGCTACAAGATGGCCGACGGCAACTGGGACTACTTCGACGAGAAGGGTCGCAGCATGAAGAAGTTCCTGATGAAGACACCCATTGATGGTGCCCGCATCAGCTCGTCCTTCGGTCGCCGCAAGCACCCCGTTCTCGGTTACACCAAGATGCATAGCGGTGTTGACTTCGCGGCACCCCGCGGCACACCCATCTATGCGGCCGGTAACGGCACGGTGGATTATGCGGCCCGCATGGGCTCCTACGGCAACTTCGTACGCATCAAACACGCCAATGGCTACCAGACCGCCTACGCCCATATGAACGGCTTTGCCCGGGGCATCAGAAAAGGTACGCGCGTCCGTCAGGGACAGGTCATCGGCTATGTTGGCACAACAGGTCGCTCCACTGGCCCGCACCTGCATTATGAGATTGTTGTGCATGGCAAGAAGGTGAACCCGCTCGGCATCAAAGTGCCGACAGGTACGCAGCTCGCAGGCAAAGACCTCAAGAACTACAAGTCCGAGCGCTCACGCATCATGGCGCAAATGGCCGACACGCCGGAACTAACCCGCGTGGCGCAGGTCAATACGGATGACGACGCCAAGGCCAACTAAGCCAAATATCAGAATTCAAAAAAGGGCCGGCTTTCTAACCGGCCCTTTTGCACATTCAACGGCCATCACCTAGCGATGCCGATGGAGGCATACGCAAAGTTCAAATCCGTGTCATCGACACACCGCCATCGACACTCATGGCACTGCCCGTCACAAAACTCGAAGCATCTGACGCCAGAAAAAGCGCGGCTTGCGCAATTTCGTCTGGAACCGCCACACGTTTCAGCGCTGCAAACCCTCAACGAAAGCAAAAGCCTCTGGCGTATTGGCAACGACCTGCCCCATCGGCGTATCGACACCACCAGACAGGATGGCATTCGCCCGCACTTTCTCCGCGCCATATTCCACGGCAATGACACGCATCAAGCCGACAAGCCCGGCCTTTGCCGCCGCATAGGCGGCCATGCCGGGAAAGCCAAGCTGCGATCCGACAAAGGTTGATGTAAAAATGATTGAGCCGCCGCCCCGCGCAAGCATCGCAGGAAGCTGACTTTGAGCGCAGGCAAAGGCACTCGTAAGATTGACCTCAATCGTCTCGCGCCATCCAGCCAATGACAAACTTGCCGTGGGCGCCATCTCGCCCAATGCGCCTGCATTGTTAAGCGCGATGTCGAGACCGCCAAATTTCTCCACAGCGCAGGTCACAAGCTGAGCAGGCAAGCCATCATCTCTAAGATCACCCGCGATCGCTTCAGCCCTTCCGCCATCGGCCTCGACCTCTGCAACCAAAGCATCAAGCGCGTTGCGACGCCGACCCGTCACAACAAGCTGCGCTCCCTCACGTGCAAAAAGACGCGCGCTGGCATATCCAATGCCCGAACTCGCACCCGTGATCAGAGCCACTTTTCCCGTCAACGCACCCATCTTCTTATCCTTTGCGAAATTGATCCGCGCAGAAAATGACGGCAAATGCGAAATGAGTCTGGCTGAAATCGGACCTTTCATAACGAAGAGGCCGCCCGATCAGGGGCGGCCTCTGGATCTACTTGTGGCGGACTATGCCCTTAATGCACGACGCGCAGGCCCTCGTCCGGCTCATCGCTTTCAGCCCCACGACCATTGATGACAATGCCATCAGCATTCGCCGAGACACGTACTGTCTCGCCATCCTTGACACGACCCTCCAAGAGCAATTCAGCCAGACTGTCTTGCACATTGCGCTGAATGACACGCTTCAAAGGCCGCGCACCATAAGCCGGATCAAAGCCCTTATCGGCAAGCCATGTCCGTGCGCTCTCGTCCAACTCGATTACAATCTTGCGGTCTTCGAGCAAAGACTGAAGCCGCGCCATCTGGATATCGACAATGACATCCATCTGCGGGCGTGTGAGGCGATGGAAAATCAGCATCTCGTCCAGACGATTGAGGAATTCGGGGCGGAAACGCGAGCGCACCACATCGAAAACCTGCTCACGCACAGCCTCGACATCGCCTCCATCGGCGAGATATTCCGCACCGAGGTTTGACGTCATAATGATCAGCACGTTCTTGAAATCGACCGTGCGACCCTGTCCGTCTGTCAGACGACCATCATCCAGCACCTGCAACAACACGTTGAAGACATCGGGATGCGCCTTCTCGATCTCGTCGAACAGCACGACCTGATAGGGACGACGACGCACGGCTTCTGTGAGTGCGCCACCTTCCTCATAGCCGACATAGCCCGGCGGAGCGCCAATGAGACGAGCCACCGAATGCTTCTCCATATATTCAGACATATCGAGGCGACAGATCGCCTGATCATCATCAAAAAGGAAGTCGGCCAATGCCTTAGTCAGTTCCGTTTTACCGACGCCTGTCGGCCCGAGAAAGAGGAACGAACCAATCGGGCGATTCGGATCCTGCAAACCGGCGCGAGCACGACGCACAGCCCGCGAAACAGCAGACACAGCTTCTTCCTGACCGATCACGCGCTTGCCGAGCGCCTGCTCCATCTGCAAGAGCTTTTCACGTTCGCCTTCAAGCATCTTATCGACAGGAATGCCGGTCCAGCGCGAGACGATCTGCGCAATATGCGATTCCGTCACCGCCTCATCGACAAGCGCACCTTCAACGCCCTGCTTCTCGGTCTCAGCCAAAGTCTTTTCCAGATCCGGAATAATGCCATAGGCAAGTTCCGAAGCACGCTCCAGCTTGCCGCCACGCTGTGCCTGTACCAACTCATTGCGGGCCGCATCCAATTGTTCTTTCAGCTTCTGGGCACTTCCAAGCTTGGATTTTTCTGCCTGCCAATTGGCCGTGAGGTCCGCTGAACTGCGTTCGAGATCGTCCAGCTCGCCTTGAAGCTTCTCCAGACGATCTTTTGACGCTTCGTCCTTTTCCTTTTTCAGAGCCTCGCGCTCGATCTTGAGCTGAATGACGCGCCGGTCGATCTCGTCCAAAGCTTCGGGCTTGGAATCAACCTGCATACGCAAGCGGCTTGCCGCTTCGTCCATCAGATCGATGGCTTTGTCCGGCAAGAAACGATCCGAAATATAGCGGTCCGACAAAGTGGCCGCAGAGACAATGGCATTATCTGTGATCCGCACACCATGATGGAGTTCGTACTTCTCCTTCAAGCCGCGCAGAATCGATACTGTATCTTCCACAGTCGGTTCATTGACCATGACCGGCTGGAAGCGACGGGCAAGCGCCGCATCCTTCTCGATATATTTGCGGTATTCGTCGAGCGTGGTTGCACCGACACAATGCAGCTCACCGCGCGCCAGAGCAGGCTTGAGAAGGTTGGACGCATCCATTGCGCCATCGCTCTTGCCCGCACCGACCAGCGTATGCAACTCGTCGATAAAGAGAATAACGCCACCTTCGCTTGAGCCCAACTCGCTCAGAACAGCCTTGAGGCGCTCTTCGAACTCGCCGCGATATTTCGCACCGGCAATCAGCGCACCAAGATCGAGCGACAAAAGACGTTTGGACTTGAGGCTTTCAGGCACATCTCCATTCACGACACGCAGAGCAAGACCTTCTGCAATGGCTGTTTTGCCAACGCCGGGCTCACCGATCAGAACCGGATTGTTTTTCGTGCGCCTTGCGAGAACCTGAATCGTGCGACGAATTTCTTCGTCGCGACCGATCACGGGGTCGAGCTTACCAGAACGCGCCTCCGCTGTGAGGTCGCGCGTATATTTCTTCAGTGCTTCATAGCCATCTTCCGCACTGGCACTATCGGCCGTTCGGCCCTTGCGCACCGAATTGATTGCCTCGTTGAGCGATTGCGCGGTGATGCCTGCAGTTTTGAGTATCTTTGCTGATTCAGTATTGGGTTCGAGAAGCAAAGCGAGCAACAGTCGCTCTGCGGTTACAAAACTGTCGCCCGCTTTCTTGGCAAGGCTCTCGGCACTTTCAAACACGCGCGCAGTTTCGGGCGCGAGATAAAGCTGGCCGGCGGCGGAGCCTTCCACCTTCGGCATCTTGTTGAGTGCAGCCTCTACGCCGGTCAATGCCTGATCGGGACGACCACCACCTGCACGGATCAATCCGGCGGCGAGACCCTCCTCGTCATCAAGCAAAACCTTCAGAATATGCTCAGGCGTAAAACGCTGGTGGCCGGAACGCACAGCCAATCCTTGTGCCGACTGGATAAAACCGCGGCTACGGTCAGTATATTTTTCAAGATCCATGTCTTGGTCCTTTCAAGCACGCCACGAAAGTCCGATGTCATCGACAGGATAGGTCCCCGCACAATAAACAATCTGGCCCTGTTCGAGCGCCTTCTTTTCATCAACTATGCGCCAAGGCACCTTGCCGGAGCCTTAGCGCGATGCAGCCCTCCCGGAGGCACCGCATATCTGAAATATGGTGTGGCTCTAACGTCACACAAGAGGGACACTACGTATGCGCCCCAAAATTCGCCTATAGGAGATTGCAGCATGGGCTCGCCCGCAAAAGTGACCGGAATTTACCGCTATCCGGTGAAAGGCCTTTCAGCCGACAGGCTCGATGTGGCGGACCTGCTGCAAGGCGAGACACTCGCCTATGACCGCGCCTTTGCCATTGAGAATGGAAAGCATGATTTCGATCCGGCGGACCCGAAACATTTTCCCAAGATCAAGTTCCTGATGCTGATGCGCGATGAAAGACTGGCACATCTCAAAACCCGTTTCGAAGAAGCCACGACGACTCTCATCATTGCAGATGAAAGCAGCGAACTGGCACGTGGCAATCTGATGACGGCAGATGGCTGCGCGACCATCGAAGCTTTTATGACGAGCTATATGAGTGCCGAACTCCGAGGCGCACCGCGCATCGTACACGCGCCGGGCTTTTCCCATTCGGATGCACCCTACAAACTGCTTTCGATCATCAATCTGGCAACAGTGCGCGAAGTTGAAAAAGTCATCGGCAAACCGATCGACCCTATGCGCTTTCGCGGCAATATCTATCTCGACGGCCTGGAACCGTGGGAAGACCATTTCTGGCTCGGCAAAACCATCAAGGCGGGCACCGCATTACTGGAAGGCGTCCACAAGATACCGCGCTGCGCAGCGACCAATGTGAACCTCGAAACCGCAACACGCGATATGGACATCCCCAAGACGCTGCAACGCGTCTATGACCATGTCGATCTGGGACTTTATGCAACCGTAAAAGAGAGCGGGCAATTGCGCGATGGCGATACACTGAGCCTCGTCTGACACGAGACCCTTTTGAATCAGAAAACGCGCGGGAACCAGACAGGCTCCCACGCGTTTTGATTTTCAGGCGACCCGAAAAATATCAGGCAGGCACTTCGTCTGCACCGGCATCGCTGGGGGCTGCATCATCGCCATCTGCCTTGGCGGCATCCGCACGCGGGCGACGACGACGGACGGGGCGACGCGGTTTTTCACCTTCTGCATCAGGCGCGGGCGCCGCTGCTTCAGCTGCAACACTTGTGGGCTTGGCTTCCACGACAGGCTGAGGCGCTTCAGCGACATCAACAGGGGAGGTCGGTGCAATAGGCGTTGTGGATGCAACGGCTTCGCTGCTGTCCTCATTGCTCTCTTCATTGCGCTGCGCGTTACGATCGCCGCGATTGGCGTTACGATCATCGCGGTTACGGTTGCGATTGCGATTACGGTTCTGTCCCTGACCCTGACCACCGTTTTCGCCCTGCTGGTTGCCATTCTGCTGATGGAAAGGCTGACCGGAAGCTTGCGGCTGTGCGCCGTCATTGGACGTATCGTCCTCATCATAGTCCTGATCTTCATCGGGACGATAGCCAAGCGCGTTCTGCGGACGAGGCTGCCCGTCATTCGGCGTCTGGTTGGCCATGATAAGACGATAATAATGTTCAGCATGCTGGTAGTAGTTCTCGGCCATCACACGGTCGCCCGATGTGATCGCATCACGCGCGAGCTGCTGATACTTCTCGCAAACATGCGTTGCTGTGCCGCGTATCTTTACATCGGGACCATTGCTGTCATACGCGCGATTACCGGAATTCTGGGGCTTCCTCCCACGTCCTCGCGAACGCTTGGAGTTGTTATTGTTCTGCCCCTGCCTGATATGATTCATGTTCTCGCTACTGCTGTTCACTGAAGAGTTTAAAAGTCCATTCGCTCATGTTCACAGACATGCATCTCGTGCATTCCGCGAATGGCGATACCCGGTTTTCACGACCGGAAATGCGTGTTCGCATGGCGATCTTCTGCATCAATCGAACAATCCGGCTCCACCGGATTGATAAAGTCGGATGCTCAGAAGTTCCGCCCCCGGCGCTTTGCGTCCAACCCGATCGCGTATCGATCATACGGGCTGTTCGTCGGAGCGCCTGCCTTAGAGTTCATCTCTAGCCGTCTTGAAACCTGCATGTATGGAAGCGGTTTAAAGAGCGAGGTGAATGTCCCTTGGCTCAAATCCCTGTGAAGAACCTAACCTCTAACACATCCTATTCCAACCCTTTTTTCTCCCCCCCAAAACCACGTTAAGCTTTTGGCAAGGTGGCAACGAGCGCGCGGGGAATGCCTGCGAGATCTGGAACGATTGTCAGAACGTCGAGACCGGCTTTCACAAAGAGCGCGGAGACATCATCGCCCTGTCCCTCACCCAGTTCGATGACGGCGTGACCTTTGGGTGAAAGCAGCGCCGGAATAGCTTGCGCCAAAGCCCGATAGGCATCCAGACCATCGCTGCCGCCATCCAGTGCCAGACGCGGATCATAGGCGCGAACCTCGATGGCGAGGCTTTCAATATCGGCTGCCGGAATATAGGGCGGGTTGGAAATGACGAGATCGAAACGCTCGTTTATCCCCTCCGCCCAGCGCCCGTGTCGAAACGTCGCACGCTCGGAAACGCTCAATTTCCGAGCGTTTTCCTGTGCAAGATCGAGCGTTTCCAGCGAGAGATCGATGCCAATTCCTTCTGCATTCTGATGCTCTGACAGAAGCGCGATGAGAAGACAGCCCGACCCCGTACCAAGGTCCAGAATGCGGGGTGACTTATGCTCGGAAAGCAATTTGAGCGATGTCTCGATCAGCGTTTCGCTGTCAGGACGCGGATCGAGCGAATGGGGACCGATCAAAAAAGATAATCCCCAGAATTCACGGGTGCCGAGAATCCGCGAAACAGGCTCGCCTGCCAGACGACGCGATTCGTAACCATCGAGGACAAGTTCCTGCTCGGACGAAATTCTTTTCCCCGGCTCACGAATCATATCCATCTCGCTACAGCCACAAGCCGCCATGACGAGAAGACGCGCATCGAGAGAAGACGAATCGATCCCCGCCTCTTTCAACCGCCACGCGAGCATGCGGTAGGCATGGTCGCGGGTCAGCACGCTTGTCACTGGTCTTCACCAAGGGCGGCCAGACGCGCGGCCTGATCTTCCGAGACAAGGGCTGAGATCATTTCGTCAAGCCCGTCGCCTGCCACAACCGCATCAAGCTTGTAGAGCGTCAGATTGATCCGGTGATCCGTGACGCGGCTTTGCGGGAAGTTATAGGTGCGGATGCGCTCGGAGCGATCACCTGAGCCGACCTGACCTTTGCGATCAGCGGCACGTTCGCGGTCGAGCTTCTCGCGTTCGGCCTCATAGATGCGCGCCCGCAAAATCTGCATGGCCCGCGCTTTATTCTTGTGCTGGGACTTCTCGTCCTGCTGCGCGACGACAACGCCTGTCGGGATATGCGTGATGCGCACAGCGCTTTCAGTCTTGTTGACGTGCTGACCACCGGCACCCGACGCGCGATAGACGTCGATGCGAAGGTCTTTTTCCTCGATCACAATATCGACTTCTTCCGGCTCGGGCAGAACGGCAACGGTTGCCGCCGAAGTGTGAATGCGCCCGTCGCCTTCAGTGGCGGGTACGCGCTGCACACGATGCACACCGGATTCGAATTTCAGCTTGGCATAGACACCGCGTCCCGAAATCTCGGCAATGACTTCTTTGTAGCCGCCAACCTCGCCTTCCGACGCGCTCATCAGATCCACCGACCAGCCCTGCAATTGCGCATAGCGCGAATACATGCGGAACAAATCACCTGCAAAAAGCGCGGCCTCGTCGCCACCTGTGCCGGCACGCACTTCGAGAATGACATTGCGCTCGTCGGCGGCATCCTTGGGCAGAAGCATCAACTGCACCTGACGCTCCAGCGCGGGCAACGCCTCGTCGAGACGCACAATCTCCTCGCGCGCCATGGAGGCCATTTCCTTGTCGGCCAGCATGGTCTCGGCTTCCTCGCGATCCATGCGCGCGACCTGCAATTGCTTCACCGCCTCGGCAACGGGAGACAATTCAGCAAACTCCTTGGACAGCGCCACGAAGCGTTCGCGATCAACCTGCGAATTCATTTCCGATTGAACAGCCTCGAAACGGTCGAGAACCTTATGCAGGCGGTCTTGCGAAATCATGTTTGGAACTTTGATCGGAGAGAAAGAAAAAGCGGCAACTCAGAAAAATGAGATGCGTCGCTAATCTCCCGCGCGGGCAAGCTGTGCTTCTGTCGCTTCGGCTTCAAGCGCACGGGCCGCTTCGATCTCTTTGGCTTTGGCTTCAACAAGTTCGACCAGATGATCGACGATGCGATCATTCTTGAGCTTATGGTCGGTGACACCGGCCAGATAAACCATGCCGGAACCGGCACCGCCGCCTGTGAAACCGATATCGGTCTGCTCCGCTTCGCCCGGCCCATTGACCACACAGCCAATGACGGAAAGCGACATGGGCGTGGAGATATGTGCCAGACGGTCTTCAAGCAGCTTCACTGTGCCAATGACATCGAAACCCTGACGCGCACAAGACGGGCAGGAAATGATGGTCACACCGCGATGGCGCAGATTGAGCGATTTCAAAATGTCATAGCCGACTTTGACTTCTTCAACGGGGTCAGCCGAAAGCGAAACGCGGATCGTGTCGCCAATGCCACCCCAGAGCAACATGCCAAGACCAATGGACGATTTGATCGTGCCGGTCATCAGACCGCCCGCCTCGGTGACACCGATATGGAGCGGGCAATCAATGGCTTCGGCCAATTGCTGATAGGCGGCAACCGTGAGGAAGGGATCTGAAGCTTTCACACTGATCTTGAATTCGTGGAAATCGTGATCCTGCAAAATGCGGGCGTGATCCAGCGCGCTCTCGACCATGGCTTCCGGGCAAGGCTCGCCATATTTCTCAAGCAGGTCGCGCTCCAGCGATCCGGCATTGACGCCGATGCGCATGGAGACGCCGTGATCCTTGGCCGCTTTCACAACTTCGCGCACACGATCCGCCGAACCGATATTGCCCGGATTGATGCGCAGGCAAGAGGCACCGGCCTCGGCCGCCTCGATGGCACGACGATAATGGAAATGGATATCGGCAACGATGGGAATGGTCGTCTCGCGCACGATCTCGGCCAGCGCCTTGGTGGAGGCCTCATCGGGACAGGAGACACGAACAATGTCGCAACCGGCTTCCTCAATGCGATGGATCTGCTCGATGGTCGCCTTGGCGTCAGACGTCAGCGTGTTGGTCATGGTCTGAACGGTAATCGGCGCATCACCGCCCACCGGCACGTTCCCGACATGGATCGTGCGGCTTTTCCTGCGTTCAATATCGCGCCAAGGGCGAATGCTGCTCATCAGATGACCTCAAGCCGCCGAAAGGACGGTTTCGCGTCTTTATATAGGTATCGCGTGAAAATAACAGAAATGAGGCGGAAAGCCATGAGGGGGCTGGTCGCAGGGGCTTTAACCGAAGAAAGGCCCTCACCCTCCCGCGTTCCGCGGGTCCCTCCCTCTCCCAGAGAGAGAACCTTAGTCTGAAAATCAGCGTATGGCGGTCGGGGCGGCGGCGGCGGCTTCTTCAGCAGCCGTGGGCGCGGGGCGCGGCATGGCGGCGATGAGGGCGGCCGGTTCGAGCGGTTTGCCTGTCAGCACCAGTGTGGGCGGACCGGCAAGGCCAAGAGACTGACCATCAACCACCAGTTCAAAGGCACTTGCATCGCGGGCGACAAGGATCGTGCCCGGTACATTGGGCGCATGATAGACATCGCCCATGGCAAGGGTGCGTTCGATCAGGACATGACCTTGCGCATTCTCGACACGGACCCAGGCATCGGGTTTGCGGGCACGAACGAGAACACGGCTATCTACGTTTTCAGCACCATAAACTGTGCCCAGCGCAATGTCCGGCAGAACGGGTGCTGTGGGTGTAGCAGCCTCGGGTGTCAAACCCAATTCAGCTGATTGCGGGGTCAAAGCCGCCTGCTCGCCGGGAATATCCTCGACAGCGGCGGGAGCCTCGTCCTCGACGACAGGCGGAACGGCATAGACGCTGGCCAGATCGGCGGCACCTTCGGGCAGGACTTCATCCTGAAGCACGGCACCATTGCCCTCGCCCGCAGGGCGGGTGGCGGCGGATGCCGGATCGCCACTGAGACGCGGCGCGGTGTTTTCAGACGGGGCCTGAGTAGTGACACCGCCTCTATCACTACTGACAGCAGGCACTCGCTCGGCAATCATCCGGTCAGCAGAGCGGGTCATCAGATAACCACCATAGACGCCGACACCGATAATGAGCGCAACGATGAGGAACGTGCCGCGCGGCAGGCGTGTGTCTTCCTGCGCTTCGGGAAAGACAACCTCTGCGGGCAGATCATGACTGCCATCAAGTTCGGCCTTGTAGCGCGAAACGATATGGGCGCTGTCGAGACCGAGATACTCGGCATAGGAGCGCACAAAGCCCACCGCATAGGCGCGACCGGGCAAATCGTCGTAACGGCTTTCTTCCAGAGCTTCGAGTTGTTCGCGACGGATGCGCAGGGACAGAGCGATCGCTCGCATATCCTCGCCACGTCGTTCACGCGCGATGCGCAGGTCCGAGCCCACGCGATCATCGCCGCTGCCAGGCAATTCGTTGGTGATGTCGCGAAGATGTAACCGACGACGCGCTTCGGACTTTTCTTCGTCCGCGCGCTTCATGGAATTCGTCGATCCGGAATTCGTCAAAGCAGAATTCGTCATCGTCTTGGGATCTTCCCCGGGCTGTGCCGTCCCCATAAATCATTCACCGCTATGACCGGATAACGCACGACTGCCCTTGGCCCTATGGCATGGCCGGATTGTCCAGAATGACTAAATCCGACCTAAGTCGTTGTTTCGGCCTGTATTTCACTCCGAATACACATGCCCCCTGCTATGTGCTTCGGTTCACTTAATAAATCAAAAGTGTTGACTAATCGCAACCATTGATTGGTTCATTTCCGTGGAATCGCGCGTATGTCACAGGCACCGGCATCGGGCCTCGTCCTGATCACAATCCGAACTCGTCAAATGACCACGCCGTGATCCTCGGCAAAGTCACGCAGCTGATCGCGGACACTGGCCTCGGGCAGGCCGTAAAGCCCTTCCATATATTGCTCCAGCAACTCTGCATCGAGCGAGCGGACCATCATTTTGACCGGTCCGATGGCCGCCGGAGACATGGAAATACGGCGGAAACCAAGGCCTACAAGCGCCATAGCCTCCAAAGGCTTGCCCGACATCTCGCCGCAAAGCGTGAGCGGCACTTTATGCGCCCGGCACTTGAGCACGATGAAGCGCAGGAAGCCCAAAGTGGCGGGGCTGAGCAGGTCATAACGGTTGGCGACCCGAGAATTGCCGCGATCGACCGCAAAGAGAAACTGCATCAGGTCATTGCTCCCGACGCTGACAAAATCGACCAGCGGCAGCAGCGTATCAAGCTGCCAGACCAGCGAGGGCACTTCCAGCATGGTTCCGATTTCGAGATGGGCGGGCACGGGATGACCGTATTTTTTCAGGCGCGCCAGCTCCTTGTCCACCAAGGCACGGGCACGTTTGAACTCGGCCACTTCGGCAACCATGGGGAACATGACCCTGAGGCTGCGACCGGCGGCGGCTGTGAGCAGCGCGCGCAACTGGTGGCGCAGAAGCGCCGGACGATCAAGACCGATGCGGATGGCACGCCAGCCCAGCGCCGGATTTTCTTCCTTGAAGGCTGCCACATCCATATAGGGCAGCATCTTGTCGCCGCCGATATCGAGCGTGCGGAAGACCGTGGGATGATCACCCGCTGTATCGAGCACGGCAGCATAAAGCTCGATCTGGTCTTTCAGGCTCGGTAATTTGGCCGCCACCATGAATTGCAGCTCGGTGCGGAACAGGCCGATGCCCTCGGCACCTGATTCATCCAGATGCCGCAGATCAACTTGCAGGCCCGCATTCACATAGAGCGCGACCTTCTCGCCATTCACCGTGATCGACGGCTCCTTGCGGATGGCCAGATATTGTTCCTGCTTGCGGGCACGGAAACGGGCTTTTTCCGAATAGGCATCAATAATGTCCGATGTCGGACGAATATAAACATCGCCCGCATCACCATCGAGAATGATAGCGTCGCCCTGATCGATATTGTCGAGAATGGCCTCCGCACGACCCACTGTGGCAATGCCCAGCGCACGCGCCACAATGGCGACATGGGCATTCGCCGCACCCTCTTCCAGCACAAGGCCGCGCAAACGGTCCTTGTCATAGTCGAGAAGTTCGGCAGGCCCCATATTACGGGCAATGAGGATGGTATCGGTCGGCAGATTGCCGCTGGCCGATGACAACTCGACGCCGGTCAACTGGCGCAACAGGCGATTGGCCAGATCGTCGAAATCATGCAGACGGTCGCGCAGATAGGGATCGGCAGCGCGCAACAGACGCGCCCGCGTATCGTTCTGGACGCGTTCGACAGCGGCCTCGGCGGTGAGGCCTGTGCGCACGGCTTCCGACATGCGCTGCAACCAGCCACGGTCATTGGCGAACATGCGATAGGCCTGCAGCACCTCGCGATGCTCGCCCGCATGGCTTAAGTCTTCGGTTTCCAGAAGATCATCAATGGAACCACGCAACTGATAGACAGCCTGTTCCAGACGCGTGGTTTCAGCGTCCACATCTTCGGCGATGAGGCGGATCACATGGACGCGCGGCTCGTGCAGCACGGCATGGCCAAGCGCGATGCCTTCGGCAAATGGCGTGGCACCAATATGCACAGGGCGACGCTGCGCCTGCGTGGTCCCGTCAAGCTCTTGCAGATTGATGAGATCGCCGGACGCCACAACTTCGGCCAGCACCATGGCGACCGTTTGCAGAGCCTCGACTTCTTCCTCGGTGTAATTACGCTTTGTGCGGTTCTGCACCGCCAGCACGCCGACAACGCGGCCCGAACGCAGAATGGGCACACCCATCAGCGATTTATAGACCTCTTCACCCGTTTCGGGGCGATAGGCAAAGCCGGGATGCGACTGGGCATCTGCGAGATTGAGTGGACGGGCATGGCTGGCAATGTCGCCGACAAGACCTTCGCCGACACGCAGACGGGTCTGGTGAACAGCCGAGGGTTTCAGACCTTCAGTGGCAAAGAGCTCCAGCTCCTGCGTCGGGCGCATGAGATAGACCGAGCAAACTTCGGCCACCATGTTGGACGCGATCAGCACCACGATCATGTCGAGACGCTGCTGGGCCGTGACCTGTTCGGCCATAACCTCGCGCAACTTGCGAAGCAGGACGCGGGGCCCCCCGACCGCGCCCGCCATTAGCGACCATCCCCTGCGGGAACAACGTCCATCAGCACAGGCCCGCCCGTGCCCTGCACAAGGCAGGACGCGTCAAAGGCGCTATCGATGGCCGGAAAAAAGGTCACATAGTCTCCATTACTCGCCGTCAAGCCCATAGGCTGTGTGAAGCGCCCGCACAGCCAGTTCAGTATATTCAGATGAAATTAGCACGCTCACCTTGATCTCACTCGTAGTGATCGCAAGAATATTGATGCCTTTTTCGCCCAATGTCTGGAACATGGTCTTGGCAACGCCCGTATGCGAGCGCATGCCGATGCCAATAATTGAAATTTTCACGACATTCAGGTCGGTTTTGACCTCCTGAGCGCCGACATCGAGCTGGACCTTGCGGATCAGCTCCTCGGCCCGCGCAAGCTCGGCCTGCGGGACCGTGAAGGTCATATCCGTGCTTTTGCCGTCATCCGAGAGATTCTGGATGATCATATCGACATTGATCGAATTATCGGCAAGCGGCCCGAAAATACGGGCGGCGACACCGGGCTTGTCCTCGACCCTGGCAAGCGTAACCTTGGCTTCGTCCTTCGAATAGGCGATGCCGCTAACGACCATCTGTTCCACGATTTCTTCCTCGTCGCAAACAAGGGTGCCGGGATAAAAAAGAGCTGAACCGTCCTTGCCGAGGCAACTCGGGGCGGCGTCGGGCGCGTCAAAGCTCGAGCGGACCTGAAGGCGCACCCGATGGACCATGGCAAGCTCGACAGAACGGGTCTGAAGCACCTTGGCGCCAAGCGACGCCATCTCCAGCATTTCCTCGTAACTGATCCTATCAATCTTTCGGGCCTTCGCAACGATGCGCGGGTCCGTCGTATAAACACCATCGACATCGGTGTAGATGTCGCAGAGATCGGCTTTCACGGCTGCTGCAATGGCCACAGCGCTCGTATCCGAGCCGCCGCGTCCCAGCGTCGTGATTCGATTATCGGGCGCGAGCCCCTGAAAACCCGCAATGACCGCAACCTCGCCGCGTCCGAAACGCGCGATAAGCTCGGTGCCGTCAATGTCCAGAATGCGGGCGGCACCATGCGCATTATCGGTGCGAATGGGGATCTGCCAGCCGAGCCACGAGCGCGCCGAAATGCCAAGGCGCTGCAACTCGATGGCAAGCAAACCGGCTGTCACCTGCTCACCCGACGCCACGATCGCATCATATTCACGCGCATCATGCAGCGGCGCGACTTCACGCGCCCAGCCCACAAGCTCGTTGGTCTTGCCGGACATGGCCGAGACGACAACCGCAACATCGTGGCCCGCATCAACCTCGCGTTTGACATGCTGGGCGACATTGCGGATCCGCTCGATATCGGCAACCGATGTACCGCCGAATTTCATGACCAGTCTGGCCATCGCTCTATTCCTGCTTGGGGCCTGCGCTGATGGCCCTTGATCGTTGATCTGGATATCGGGAAACATGACGCAGCCGGTCTGCTGGACCGTGCCCCCAAGAACACCCTATATCTTGTTGCGCGATACATACTCGGATGCCCCAAAAGCCGCAACCGGCACCCTAGGGGCAAAGGGATAAAGATATGCCGCTAAATGCCGCAAATCCGGCGCTTTGACGCAAACGTAAACGTAAGAATGAAGATGCAGCCGACAAAACCAGTTCTGAACACGGTGGACCCCGAGGAAGTGGCCCGTTTTTCGGCCATGGCGGCGGAATGGTGGGACCCGGCGGGTAAATTCCGGCCCTTGCACAAGTTCAATCCCGTGCGCCTTGCCTATATCAAATCGAAAGTGGCCGACCGTTTCGAACGTGACGCACAAGGCATGACGCCCTTCAAGGGCCTGCGCTTTCTCGATATAGGCTGCGGCGGCGGCTTGCTGAGCGAACCTATGTGCAGACTGGGTGCCGATATGGTCTCGGCAGACGCCTCGCCTGAAAACATTGCCACGGCCTCTGTCCATGCCGCCGAACAGGGCCTGACCATCGATTATCGCGCCACCACAGCCGAGGCACTGGCAGAAGCGGGCGAGACATTCGATGTGATCCTGAACATGGAAGTGATCGAGCATGTGGCCGACCGCGACGGCTTTCTGGCCTGCTGCGCGAAAATGCTGAAACCCGGCGGCATCATGTTTGTCGCCACGCTGAACCGCTCGGCCAAAGCCTTTGGCCTGGCCATTGTGGGAGCTGAATATATTCTGGGCTGGCTGCCGCGCGGCACGCATGACTGGTCGAAATTCATCACACCTGACGAAATGCGCGCCTCGCTGAAAGCCACCGGCATGGCATTGCTGGAAGAGTCCGGCGTAAGCTACAATCCCCTGATGGATAAATGGTCATTGAGCCGCGATATGGGCGTCAACTACATGATGCTTGCAGAAAGACCGGAGACGGACTGAGCATGGCAGACGGCGCCCCCTTTGATCTGAACATCAAACGCGCGCCGCGCCAGAAACGCGCTGTCGAAACCTATGAACGCATATTGGACGTGGCCACGAGGCTACTCACCGAAATCGGCGTGGAGCGGATTTCCACCAATTTGATCGCCGCCGAAGCCGGTATCACCGTGCCGACGCTCTACCGCTACTTTCCCAACAAATATGCCGTCTTGATGGCCTTGGGCGAACGCCTGATGGAGCGCCAGAATGTCGTGATCGAACAATGGCTGGAACGCTCGCGCGGCACGACCAATCCCGCTGCGATTATCGAGGACATACGTTTCCTGATCGACGGCACAATCGCCGCGACACGCGAAATACCCGGCGCACTGGCCATCATGCTGGCCCTGCGGGCCGTGCCATCATTGCAGAATGTGCGGCTGGCCTCCCATCGGCGGATGTCCGACCATATTACCGATACGATCGGCTCAGCCCTGCCGGACCTGCCCCGCGCCGAGCATTGGCCCCGCATACGACTATCCGTCGAAATCGCCTATGCGGCCATTGAAATGGCACTGGAAGAACCGCTGGTTGATGATGACCTGATTGCCAGCGAGACAGCGCGCCAAATCAAGCTCTATTGGCACGACATGCTAAAGCGCTTTGCTAAAAGCTAGCTATAGCTACTTTTGATTTGACACCCCTCCGCGACGCACTCATTCTGGTCTAGTTGCAAGGTTGCAGCTGGCAACAGGGGAAATCGAAGAAATGTCCATCCGCAGGACTGTCGAACGTGCGCGCGCCAAGCAATTGGCGGGCTTGATCGCTATTGCACTGGCAGGAGCGACGCTGACCGGTTGCGACGAAAACACCAAACCGAGCGAACCTGTACTGCTGGATCAGCGACTGGCCGGTATTTATGAGACAAGCTGCGCCACCTGCCACACAATTGCCGAGACCGGCGCACCCCTGTCGCATGATGTGGAAGCATGGGCACCACGCATGGCACAAGGCGACGACACGCTGCTCGACCATATGGCCAATGGCTTTAACGGCATGCCGCCTCTGGGCCAGTGCTTTGAATGCAGCGGCGAAGACCTGATCATACTGGCGCATTTCATGGCAGCCCCTGCCCCGACTGAAAAAACCATCACCAAAGAAGAAGCCTCCCCCCAAGGCAACGTCCAAGAAGGATCCGCGCCATGAGCGAGAGCAACAAGACCAAAGTGAGCCAGTTTAGCCGCCGCCACCTGCTGCAATATGCAACCGCCGCCTCCGCCATAGCCGCCACAGGCATGATCCCCGCGATTGTGACCAGCGCCTTTGCCAAGGATACAAAACCCAAAGCCCTGCCCTGGCACAACTGGTCCGGCAACCAGTCGGCCAATCCTGTTTCGCGGCTGGCCCCTGCCAATGAAGGCGAATTGGCCGATATTCTCAAAACCGCGACAACACCTGTGCGCGCCGTGGGAGCAGGACATTCCTTCTCGCCGCTTGTGCCGACCGACGGCACCATGCTGACGCTCGACCGCATGGCCGGTGTGAGCAATCTGGACCAGACCACCCATCAGGCCGATGTGGCCGCAGGCACCCGCCTTGGCCGGATGAGCGAGGAACTGGCCGCAGGCGGCCTTTCCATGGAAAACCTGCCCGATATCAACAAGCAGTCATTGGCAGGCGCATTGGCCACAGCCACACATGGCGCGGGCGCAAAGCTGGGTGCGATGCCGACATTCGTCAAAAGCCTGCGCCTTGTCACCGCGACAGGCGAAGTGATCGAGTGCAGCGAAAACAAAAATACCGAAATTTTTCAGGCGGCCCGCGTCTCGCTGGGCACGCTGGGCATTGTCACACAAGCCCGCATGCAGGCCGCGCCGCTGTTCAAGCTGAAACGGCGCACATGGGTGCAGCCGGTGGAAGAAATGCTGGAACGCCTGCCGGAGCTGGAAAAGGCGCATCGCAATTTCGAGTTCTACTACATTCCCCATTCCGGTCTGGCACTCGGCATCACCAATGACCTGACCGACGAGGCAGAAACACCTGCGCCGGAAAATGTCGATGATGACGGGCTGATGCAGCTGAAAATGCTGGAAGACTGGCTGGGCTGGGCCCCGTCCATGCGACGCTGGGCGATCCAGAAAGCCATGGCCGACTACCCTGTCGAGGAACGCGTGGACTATGCCCACAAAACCTTGTCGGCAGAACGCGGCGTGCGTTTCAACGAAATGGAATATCACCTGCCGCGCGAGAACGGACCTGACGCTCTGCGTGAAATCATCAAAACGATAGAAGACAATCAGATCAAAGTTTTCTTCCCGATCGAATTCCGCACCATTGCACCGGACAATATCTGGCTGAGCCCTTTCTATCAGCGCCAGACCATCTCGATTGCCGTGCACCAGTTCCATGAATGGGATTATCAAAACTATTTCGCCGCCATCGAGCCGATCTTCGGCAAGCACAATGGCCGCCCGCATTGGGGCAAGCTGAATACGCTGAAGGGAGCGGATTTCGCCAAGCTCTATCCCAAATGGGATGACTTCATGAAAGTGCGCGCCGAGATGGACCCGACAGGGAAATTCCTGACGCCACAGATGAAAGCCATGCTGGGCGTGGCTTGAGCAACCGACAATTGCGCCACACCCCCCACCCAAAACGCGTCCCGCGTTTTGACCTCCCCACGAGGGGGGAGGTGATAAGAATGAGCAACGCAAGAAACAAAGGCCTCTTTACCTCCCCCTCGTGAGGAGGTCGAAAAATCCGCCTTTAGATTTTTCGGGTGGGGGGGGCCGGACCGCTAAACGCAAAAACTAATTCGCGCGTTTCGGATTAGGCATGGGCAAAGGCGCCACCTCGACGCCCTCCTCGATCAAAGCACGGGCCTCGTCCAGCGTCGTCTCGCCATAAATGCCGCGAGGGGCTTCTTCCTCGTAATGGATGGCGCGGGCGACATCGGCGAATTTGTCGCCGACATAATCGCAATTTTCTTCCACATGCTTTTTGAGCGCACTCATCATCGTCATCATCTGTTGCGGATCGACCGATGAAGCAGCGGGGCGTGGCTTGCTCTTCTTGGTGCCCGACACACTGGGGGCCATCAATGCTTTTGTGACTTTGGCACTGCCGCATTGCGGACAAATGATTTCGCCTGCTTCTGCCTGCTCGTCGAAACCGGCAGAGGATGAAAACCAGCCATCGAATTCATGGTCATGGTCACAGATAAGCGCGTAACGGATCATGATTGTTTTATCTGGTTTGAAAGGCTGAAGAGCCTGTCATGTGTGAGGCTCGGCACACGCGAACGCGCATCGGCGACACGGACAGGATCGATCTCCGCCATGATGATACCCGGTTCGGCGTGATCTGCCTCGGCAATGATCTCGCCCCATGGCGCGACGATAAGCGAATGGCCATAAGTCTCGCGGCCATTTTCGTGCAGCCCGCCTTGCGCGGGAGCAAAAACAAAAGCGCCGCTTTCAATGGCACGCGCCCGCAACAGGACATGCCAATGCGCTTCGCCTGTGGGCCGCGTGAAAGCCGAGGGCACAGTGAGGAACACCGCGCCGCCATGCGCAAGCGCGCGATAGAGATGGGGAAAACGCAGATCGTAGCAAACGCTCATGCCAAGGCGCCCCCAGGGCAGATCGGTAAGCACCGCCTCACTGCCGGGCGCAAAGTTTTTCGACTCGCGATAGCTCTCGCCACCACCCAGATCCACATCGAACATATGTATCTTGTCGTATCGCGCCGCGATGGTGCCATCGGGCCCGATAAGAAACGAGCGGTTAGCGATCTTCTCACCCGACAGGCGGATCGGCAGTGAACCGATGAGCAACCAAAGCCTGCGTTTGGCTGCAAATGCACGAAAGGCGGCAAGCGCCTCGTCATCGGCTTCGGCCCTTGTCTTTTCAAACAACAGATCGCGCTTGGCTTCCATCAACGATGTGTTTTCAGGCGTCGTAATGAATTGCGCACCCGCATCGGCGGCAACCTCCATCAACGCAAGCGCCTGCGCGATATTGGCCGCAACCTCGCGGCCCGCACGCAATTGCACGCAAGCTGCATTGAAAACACCGGATGGGGAAACCGTGGTCACGAGCCTGCTATGCCTCAGGCTGACAGAAGCGGATCAAGCTTGCCCGCACGGTCAAGCGCGTGTAGCTCATCGCTGCCGCCGACATGCTGCGTGCCAATGAAAATCTGCGGCACGGTGGAGCCGCCATTGGCCCGCTTGATCATTTCATCGCGCCGATCAGGTTCGTGACCAATATCGATTTCAGTAAAGGCCACACCCTTGCCTTGCAGCAACGCCTTGGCGCTGTGGCAATAAGGGCAATAACCTTTCGTATAAATCGTGATCTCCGCCATGATGCGGGCACCTCCGCCAGAAATTTAAGAAATTAAAGTCGCCTATCATATAGTTAGCGGGCCTTCAGGAACAACCCGCGCCAAAGCAAGCACGCGGACCTCGCCCGCCCCTGCGGCAAGCAAGGCACGGGCGCAGGCATCTGCCGTGGCACCTGTGGTGACGACATCATCGACCAGAACGAGCGTTTTGCCAGCAATCTGCGCCGCCATATCCTCACGAACGCGGAAGGCACCTGCCACATTGCGCCGCCGCGCGGTGCCTGAAAGCCCCACTTGCGGCCGCGTGGCCCGCACACGCATGAGGCATCGCGCATCAAAAGGCAGACAGGACAGCGCGGCGACATGACGGGCAAGCTCGGCGGCCTGATTATAGCGACGCGAAAAAAGCCTGTTGCGATGAAGCGGCACGGGCAGGACAAGCCCGGCCCCTTCCAGAAGTGGCTGGCCGGCCCGCACCATCCAGCGCGCAAAGGCAGGTGCGGCCTCCATACGATCGGCATATTTGAAACGCAGGATCATACGGGCACAGGCATCGTCATAGCGCATGACGGCACGCGCCATCGAATAGGGCGGCGGATTGTCCACCATGTCGTGGCGCAAATCACCATCGGGTATTTCAAGCCCGAAAGGCAGACCGCTGATCCGGCAGAAAGGCGGCTCGAAAAAGCCGATGGACGACCAGCACGGACCACATAGCCCGCCTGCCCCCTGCAAGCCGGTGCCACACCCCATACATTGCGGTGGCAGCACAAAATCGACCATCGGCGCGACAGCCGCGCGAAGGCGATGGGCAAATGCGGATGAGGCAGCGCGGATCATGCGGGGTTCCAGAAGCATATGCGGGAAAGAATAGCAGAGCAGTGGCAAATGCGTCTCTTTTTAGCCGGGCACCGCCATGCACTCTTGCCCTTGAAACCGGCTCGCACCAATATGCGCGGATGTCTGCACCGCTTTCCATTTTCGACCGCCGCTTGCTGAAAACCCGCCGCGACCGTGCTGCGGGCGGCTTTGAGGCGCATGATTTTTTGCTGCGCCGCGTGGCCGAAGACATGGAAGACCGGCTGGGCATTGTCACACGCGATTTTGCCAATACGCTCGACCTCGGCGCCCATCACGGCTTTGCCAAGATGCTGGCACTGCCGCCGCAAAAGCTCGGACCTGTTGTAAGCGCCGATCTGTCGGGCCGGATGCTGGCGCATGCGACCGGACCAAGGGTCGTTGCCGATGAAGAACTATTGCCCTTTGCAGACCGCAGCTTCGAGCTGGTGCTGTCAGCCCTGTCGCTGCATTGGGTGAACGATCTGCCCGGCGCGCTGATCCAGATCCGCAGGGCGCTTGTGGCCGATGGTCTTTTCATGGGGGCGATGTTCGGGGGTGAAACGCTGATCGAATTGCGCCAGTCGCTGAGCGAGGCAGAAATCGAACGCGATGGTGGACTGAGCCCGCGCGTCTCACCCTTTGCCGATCTGCGCGATATGGGCGCATTGATGCAGCGGGCAGGCTTCAGCTTGCCTGTGGTCGATAGCGACCGCGTGACGGTGAACTATGCCCATCCGCTGAAATTGCTAGCCGAATTGCGCGGCATGGGCGAGACAAACGCCCTGAACGAACGCCGCCGCACACCCTTGCGGCGCGCGACCCTGATACGGGCAATGGAAATCTATCAGGAAAAATTCGGCCTGCCCGACGGGCGCGTGCCCGCCACATTCGAGATCATCATGCTGGCAGGCTGGTCGCCGCATGAAAGCCAGCAAAAACCGCTACGCCCCGGCAGCGCGACAATGAAACTCGCCGATGCGTTGGGCACAGTGGAACAGCCCGCAGGCGAAAAGACACCGCGCAGCTGACGTCACAGAAAAACTCAGGCGAAAATATCAATAATCTTCTGGAACAGGCCGACAAGACTGGTGCCCAATGTGGATGTCGAAGCGGCAACCACCATGGAAATCAGCGCAATGATCAGCCCGTATTCGATGGCTGTCGCGCCGCGCGTGTCGGCGACGAAGGATTTTGCGAATTCTCTCGCTCGCTTATCAGCCATTCTGGCGCTCCCCTGAACCACGCGATCTGCATGGTCCCGATACACGGGCCTAGAGCAGATCGAGCAATGCCGCCACAAGCGGCTCATCCGCAGGTGGCATCGGATAATCCCGCAAGGCGCGGGGCTTGACCCATTTCAGCGCCTGACCTTCGCGGCCGGTGACGCTGCCCTCCCAACGCCGACAAACATAAAGCGGCATCAGCAGATGAAATGTCTCGTAGCCATGGCTTGCAAAACTAAGCGGCGCAAGACAGGCCGGTTTGACAGTGATGCCCAGTTCCTCATGCAGCTCCCGGATCAGGGCGACTTCGGGCACTTCGCCAGACTCCACCTTGCCGCCGGGAAATTCCCAAAGCCCCGCAAGCGATTTGCCTTCGGGACGCTGGGCGAGCAACACACGACCATCCATGTCAACAAGCGCACAGGCCGCCACCAGAACAATCTTCAAACCGGTGGGTATTCCTGCAGGCTCTTGCATCATGCTCACATCATAAAGTTAAGGTTTTGCCGCCAAATAAAGTGAATGGCGGGTAAAAATTTCCAGTCAAATCCGAAGCGTTTTAGAGCACTCAGCTGCGGTAATCGGCATTGATCGAGATATAGCCATGCGTGAGATCGCAGGTCCAGACCGTGGCTGCAGCCGATCCGACACCGACATCGACTTCAATATCGATATCCGAGCCTTTCATATGCTTGGCAACCGGCGTTTCGTCATAGCCCGGCACGGCTTCGCCATCACGCGCCACATCGACACCACCGATGCGGATCGCAAGACGGTCACGGTCTGCCTTTTCGCCCGACTTGCCGACCGCCATGACGATGCGGCCCCAATTGGCGTCCTCGCCCGCAATCGCGGTTTTGACGAGCGGCGAATTGGCAATGACAAGACCGATGCGACGCGCGGCGGCGACGCTTTCAGCACCCGAGACAGCAATGGAAATGAACTTTGTGGCACCTTCGCCATCGCGCACGATCTGATGGGCGAGATCGAGCAGCAGATCGTCAAGGGCTGCACGGAACGCAGCAAGCCGCGGATCGGTCACTGACGAAATCGGTGTCTGACCGGCCATGGCCGAGCCTGTGGCAAAAAGCATGAGACTGTCGGAAGTCGATGTATCGCTATCAACCGTGGTCGCATTGAAGCTCTTGTCGGCACCCGACGCGATCAGCGTCTGGAGAAGCGGTGCGGCAATGGCCGCATCTGTCACGACAAAGGCAAGCATGGTGGCAAGATCGGGGGCGATCATGCCTGAACCTTTGGCAATGCCGTTGATCGTGACTTTGGCACCGCCCACCTCGACCGAACGCGTGGCAAGCTTGCGATAAGTATCGGTGGTCATGATGGCGCGTGCGGCTTCGTCCCACTGGTCCTCGTCGGCATTGAAGAGCGCAGTCCCGATACCGTCGATAATGGGCTTGGGATCAAGCGGCTGGCCGATCACGCCTGTGGAGGCGACATAGACCTCGCTCGACATGGCACCGGCGGCCCGCGCGGCAGCGTCAACTGTCGCGTCTACCGTCGTCACACCGCGCTTGCCGGTAAAGGCATTGGAATTGCCCGAATTGACCACAACAATGCGGCCTGCCCCCAACTTCACATTGGCGCGGCACAATTCGACAGGCGCGGACGCCGTTTTAGAAGTGGTGAAAACACCTGCTGCCGCCGTGCCGTCAGGCAGACGGATGACCAGCACATCGTCACGGCCCTTATATTTGATGCCTGTGGCGGCTGTGCCGATATCAACACCCGCAATCGGCGGCAATTTCGGGAAACGCTTGGGCGCAAGCGGCGAGACAGGACTGGCCGCTTTCTTTTTGGTAGCGGTCTTCTTAACTGCGGGCTTCTTGGCCGGTACCTTTTTAGCGACAGCTTTCTTGGCGACCGGCTTTTTGACGGCGGCTTTCTTGGTGGCGGCCTTTTTTGGAGCGGCTTTCTTTGCAGCAGCCTTTTTAGGTGCTGCCTTTTTGGCACTGGCCTTCTTTGCCGCCGGTTTCTTGACAGCGACCTTCTTGGCGGTCGCTTTTTTGGCGGCAGGTTTGGCTTTGGTCTTTTTCGTGCTCACGGGTCCGCTCACTTTGCGCAATAGAGGCTGAAGGCTACCGCCGACCCCCTGCCCTTACGGCGCAGGTGTCATTTGCGGCTTCTGTGTCTCAGCACCGACAATTTCGATTTTCGCAGCTTCGCGCAAGCCCTCCATTGTCTTATTGCCCTGTTCGCGCACAAGAGAACGCATGATCTCGTCATGTGCTTCCTCCAATGTCGGCTTCTTGGCCTTGCGCGTGTCGATCAGCTTGATGAGGTGCCAGCCAAAATCGGTCTGCACTGGCACGGAAATCTCGCCCTTCTTCATGGCAAACACCGCCTTGTCGAACTGGGGCACCATGTCACCGGGACCGAACCAGCCCAGATCGCCGCCATTGGCCGCACTGGAATCCTGCGAGACTTTGGCAGCGTCCTCGAAGCTTTTGCCATCTTTGATCTCGGCAGCGAGCTTTTCAGCCTCCGCTTTGGTCGAAACCAGAATATGGGCGGCATGAACCTCGGTACGGGCCTCGGCCTTGGCGATATGGGTGTCATAATAGTCTTTCACCGACTGATCGCTGACCTTGTCCTGCATGAGCTGGACCCAATAGACATCGCGCAGCACTTTCTCGTCGAAATAGGCCTCGCGACGCTTCACCATCGGATCGTCCTGCATCTTCTTGGCGCGGGCGGCATCCGCCACAATGCGCCGGTCGATCAGCATGGAGAGGAGATACTGGAACTTCTGCTCTTCAGGCAGGCGGGCAAGGGCGGCCCCCATCTCCTCGTCGGCCAGCGCCACATCAGACAGCGTGATCGGCTTGCCATTGACCATGGCAATGGCCTCGTCATTACCGGCCGCTGCCGGTTCGGCAGCAAAGCCGCTGGAGCCAAACCCGGCCACAAGGCCAAACGCCACCAGCGAGACAGCGAGCGGACGACAAAAAACACGCATATGAAGGTTCCTGATAACGGGGATTTCGGGCGAGCAAATATGCCTCGCCACGCGACACGGGACGGATGCGTGAAACCGCACCACTTTGCCCCATGATGACGCGCCAGAGGTTTGCGTACAAGACACAGAAGATTAACAAAATGAGAGACTTGCACGATTTTCACCGCTCCGGCCCAAAGCGCCCTCTATGCCGCAGCGAAGACCGGCAAAGCGGCCCGGAATAGCCCCCAGTTTCATTGACAATGTTGCCCCTGCTGCTTACATGTCAGCAGTCTTTTTACCCGCTATGGCCTATTGGCCTGAGGGCTTTCCGGCCGCCTCCTGAAAGGGTTCAGGAGCGCAACTACGTCTATACCGCCGGACGGCTCACACAGCACTCCGCTGGGCGGATCGCATGAGGAATAAGATCTGATGGCAAGCTTCGGCGCCCTCGCCAAGCGGTTGTTCGGCAGCGCCAACGACCGCAAGCTCAAAAGCTACAAAGCACGGGTGGAGGCGATCAATGCATTTGAACCTGCCATTTCAGCCCTTTCCGACGATGCCCTGAAAGCCAAGACCGCTGAATTCCGCGCCCGCCTTGCCGAAGGCGCGACACTGGACGACTTGCTGCCGGAAGCTTTCGCCACTGTGCGCGAAGCCGCAAGCCGTACACTGGGCCAGCGCCACTATGACACCCAGCTCATGGGCGGCATGGTGCTGAACGATGGCCGCATCGCCGAAATGAAAACCGGTGAAGGCAAGACGCTCGTCGCCACACTGGCCTGCTATCTCAACGCCCTGCCCGGCAAGGGCGTACATGTCGTGACCGTGAACGACTATCTGGCCAAACGCGACGCCGAATGGATGGCACAGGTCTATGGCTTCCTCGGCATGACGACCGGCGTGATCCTGCACGGGCTGGACGACAATGAACGCCGCGAGGCCTATGCCTGCGACATCACCTATGGCACGAACAACGAATACGGCTTCGACTATCTGCGCGACAACATGAAGTATCAGGTCTCGGCCATGGTGCAGCGTCGCCACGCCTATGCGATTGTTGACGAAGTGGACTCGATCCTGATCGACGAGGCGCGCACACCGCTCATCATTTCCGGCCCGCTGGACGACAAATCCGACCTCTATATCTCCATCGACGATGTGATCCCCGCCATTGCGGACGAGGATTACGAACTCGACGAGAAGCAGCGCACGGTCAACCTAACCGAAGACGGCAACGAAAAGATCGAGGCCCTGCTGGTCGAACGCGGCATCCTGACGGACGGCGCCCTCTACGACATCGAGAACATCACCATTGTTCACCATGTCCAGAACGCTCTGCGCGCGCACAAGCTGTTCCAGAAGGACAAAGACTATATCGTCAAGGGCGACAAGCTCATGATCATTGACGAATTCACAGGCCGCATGATGGAAGGCCGCCGCTATTCCGACGGACTGCATCAGGCACTGGAAGCCAAGGAACGCGTAACGATCCAGCCGGAAAACCAGACACTGGCCTCGATCACCTTCCAGAACTATTTCCGCATGTACGAAAAACTGTCCGGCATGACCGGTACGGCGCTGACGGAAGCGGACGAATTTGCCGATATTTACGGCCTCGAAGTGATCGAAGTGCCGACCAACCGCCCCATCGCCCGTATCGACGAGGATGACGAGGTCTATCGCACCGCGCGCGAAAAATATGAAGCCATCGTGCTGGAACTGGATGATTGCGCCAAGCGCGGCCAGCCGGTGCTGGTGGGTACAGTATCGATCGAGAAATCCGAAACGCTTTCGGAATTCCTCAAGAAAAAGAAGATCAAGCATAGCGTGCTGAACGCACGCTATCACGAGCAGGAAGCCCATATTGTGGCGCAGGCCGGTGTGCCCGGCTCCATCACCATTGCCACCAACATGGCCGGTCGCGGTACCGACATCCAGCTGGGCGGCAATCTGGAAATGCGCGTGGCCGACGAAACCGCCGGCATGGAAGACGAAGCCAAGATCGCAGCCAAGATCGAAGAAATCAAAGCCGATATCGCCGCCAAGAAGGAAGCCGCTAAAGCCGCAGGCGGCCTTTACATTATCGGCACCGAGCGCCACGAAAGCCGCCGCATCGACAACCAGCTGCGCGGCCGTTCAGGCCGTCAGGGCGATCCGGGACGCTCCAAATTCTTCCTCTCGCTCGACGATGACCTGATGCGCATTTTCGGCACCGACCGCATGGACGGCATGTTGCAAAAGCTGGGCCTGAAGGAAGGCGAGGCGATCATCCATCCCTGGATCAACAAGGCGCTGGAAAAAGCACAGCAAAAGGTCGAGGCCCGCAACTTCGACATGCGTAAAAACGTGCTGAAATACGATGACGTGATGAACGACCAACGTCGCGTGATCTTTGAACAGCGCGTTGATCTGATGGAAGCCGAAGACGTGGCCGAGACCGTGGCCGACATGCGCCATCAGGTGATCGACAATCTGATTTCAGAACATATTCCCGAAAAAGCCTATGCCGAACAATGGGACACGGCTGGCCTGAAGGAAGAAGTGGCACTGACACTGGGCCTCGACCTGCCCGTGGAAGAATGGGCGGCCGAAGAAGGCATTGCGGATCAGGAAATCCGCGAACGTCTCTATCGTGAAGCCGACCAGACAATGGCACAGAAGGTGACGCAATCTGGCCCCGAACTGATGCGTCAGGTTGAAAAAGCCATTCTGCTCCAGACCCTGGACCATCACTGGCGCGAACACCTGATGATGCTCGATTATCTGCGTCAGGCCGTTGGCCTGCGCGGCTATGCGCAGCGCGATCCGCTGAACGAATACAAGACGGAAGCCTTCGAACTTTTCGAAAGCCTGCTGAACCGTCTGCGCTCTGATGTGACACGCCAGCTGATGAACGCACAATTCGTACAGGAAGCGCCGCGTCTGGAAGAAACACCCCTGCCCAAAATGGAAGCCCACCATCTCGATCCGAATACGGGCATGGACGAATTTGCAGATCAGGGCGACGCCTCAAACCGTCCGACACGCAACGATCCCGGCGTGGCTGTGGACCCTAAAGACCCATCAACATGGGGCAAGGTGGCACGCAACTCCGCCTGCCCATGCGGCTCGGGCAAGAAGTTCAAACATTGCCACGGCGCATTGGTCTGACGCTTTAAGGCCAACCAAATAAAAACGCCCGCCTCGTGAGAGGCGGGCGTTTTGTTTTATGAAGGCTCCATGCGGATCAGGCGGGCTTGCCTGTCAGCTTGGCAATATCTGCCTCATAGGTCTGACCAGCCCAGTAATAATGGACCGCCGCCCATACACCGATAAAGCTGGTGCCGAACAGCGCCCAGCGCAGGCTCTCAATGCCATAGGTCGGCTCCAGAAGATCGGAGATGAGACCCACTGTGAGCGGCCCAAAGCCCAGTGCGATGAAATTCAGCACAAAGAGCATGACAGCAGAAGCCAGCGAGCGCATATGCGGCGGTGTCAGGCTCTGGATCATGGCAAAGCTCGGCCCGAGATAGAACGCACCGAGAATGGATGAAAGAATATAAACCGGCACCATGATGGTGAGGTCTGATGACATATAGAAGATGATGAAAAGCGGCATGCCGACGACCTTGGCAACTGCAATCACCCATGCATTCCAGCGCATGTCCTTGCGCGACAGACGATCTGCAAGATAACCACCCAGCACAGCACCTGTGCCGCCGACAAAACCGGCGGTGAGGCCGAAGATGAGGCCGATAGACTTCATGTCGAGGCCAAGGCTGCGGGCAAAGAAAGAGGGACCGAAAATCAGGCCGCCATAGCCAACGAATGAAACAAGCGTCAGGCCGATAATGATGTGGCGGGCCGAACGCGTGTGCCAGAGATGCTTGAACACACCCCACAGGCTAGCAAGATAAACCGACATTTTGGGCGATTCGACGATTTTGTGCTCCAGACCGTCAAGCGCCCCGCGCTTTGGCTCGGCCATGGTGAAACGCACCAACACCGCAATTAGCAACCCCGGCAAACCGACAACGAAAAACGTCTCGCGCCAACCGTAATTGGCAACCACATATCCGCCAGCCACAAGACCGATCATGGCACCGGCATAAACGCCGACCGAATAAACAGCCATGGCAGTGGAACGCTGCTCTTTGGGATAAAGGTCCGAAATCATCGAATGGGAGGGCGGGCTGGAGCCAGCCTCGCCAATGCCCACGCCGATGCGCGCCAAAAGCAGATGCGAGAATGTACCCGCCATGCCGCAGGCTGCCGTCATGCCGGACCAAACTGTCACAGCCAGCGCGATGATGTTGCGGCGATTGCCACGATCCGCCCACATGGCAATCGGCACACCAAGCGTTGCATAGAACAATGCAAAGACGAGACCCGAGAGCAGGCCCAGCATTGTGTCGCTGACATCAAAGGCCGCCTTGATGGACGGCATCAGAATATTGACGATGCCGCGATCCACATGACTGGATGTATAGGCAAGTGTCAGAAGAATAAGTGGGTAATGCCGCGCGATACCTTTGCGTTCGCTTAAAGGTGTTGCGCCGGCTGCTTGATCAGCCATCCAGTCCTCCCCAAAGTGCAATCTTATATATTTGTTGCCGACACCTTAGAGGCGCGAACCCATCACGGCAATGACCTGCAAACAAGTTGAATATTGCCCCTAGGGCAACCCTTGCGCAGCAGTTGCGGGGATACGCGACACTGCCATAATGCCCGGCAACAAGAATCCGAAATATAGAGGAAGCCCCATGTCCGCCCCCATCCCCTTCAAGATCGACATTTCAGAGGAAATGCTGGATGCCATCGCCGTTAAAGTGGCGGGCTATGAATGGCACGAGATGCCGGAAATCGCCGAAGGCGGCAACCGCTGGGCCTATGGCACTGACATGGTCTATATGCGTGAACTTTGCGACTATTGGCTGAAGACATATGACTGGCGCAAGGCAGAAGACGAGTTGAACCGCTTTCCGCAATTCAAAGTGAGCGTGGACGGACAGGAAATCCACTTCATCCATGTGAAGGGTTCAGGCAAGAACCCGCAGCCGCTGCTGATGACACATGGCTGGCCGGGCTCGGTTTATGAATTCTACGATGTCATCGAACCGCTGGCCTATCCCGAAAAATTCGGAGGCAATGCGGAAGATGGCGTGGACCTCGTGATCCCCTCGCTGCCCGGATACGGCTTTTCCGGCAAACCCAAAACACCCATCGGACCGAAAGGCACAGCCGCGCTCTGGGACAAGCTGATGCGCGAAGTACTGGGCTATGAAACCTATATCGCGCAAGGCGGTGACTGGGGCTCGGTTGTGACGAGCTTTCTGGGCCTCAACCACGCAACCAGCAAAGGCGGCGGTGCAAAAGCCATTCACCTCAACATGTTCGGCATGCGCCCGCCTGTTCTGCCCGAAACGGACGAGGAAAAACAATGGGCGGCCAATGCAGGCATGGTCTTTGAAATGGAAGGCGCCTATCTGCGCCTGCAAATGACCAAGCCACAGACGCTTTCCTACGGCATGATGGACAGCCCTGTGGGCGCCGCCGCATGGATCGTCGAGAAATTCCACGCATGGTCCGACAAGCGCGGCGAGGATGGCAGCGAGCATATCGAAAATGCCTTCAGCAAAGATAAGCTGCTGACCAGCGTGATGATCTATCTCGTGACCAAAACCTTCAACACCGCGACATGGTTCTATCGCGGCATGCTGGAAGATGGCGGCGCGAATATGGCACCGGGCCAGAAGATCGACATTCCAGTCGGCATTGCCTGTTACCCGAAAGAATTTCTCGTCTTCCCGCCGCGTCGCATGATGGATCAGGGTTTCAATATCGTGCAGTGGTCGGAAATGGACCGTGGTGGTCATTTCGCAGCACTGGAGACAGGCAAGCTCTTTGCCGATGACGTTGCCAAATTCGTGAAGACTGTGAACGCCAAATGACCCATCGCATCATTCCCGCCGATCCCTTCACCATCCGCGTTTCAGATGGCGAGATCGCCGATCTGAAACAGCGACTGACCAATGTGCGTCTGCCCAACGAGCCGCAAGGCAATGACCATTGGGATTACGGCACCAACCTGTCCTATATGGAACAGCTGATCGCGACATGGCGGGATGATTTCGATTGGCGGGCGGCAGAAGAAAATCTCAACCGCTTTCCGCAATATCGCGCGACGCTAACCGATGAAAATGGCGAGGATCACGAGATCCATTTTCTCTATGAGAAAGGATCGGGCGACAATGCTGTGCCGCTGATCCTGACACATGGCTGGCCCTCGACCTTCCGCGAATTTCTCGATGTTGTGGACCCGCTGGCGCATCCTGAAAAATACGGGAAGTCCGGCCCCGCTTTCGATGTGATCGCACCTTCGCTGATCGGCTACGGGTTTTCATCAATCCCCCGCATCCCCATCGGGCCTGCCGCCATTGCCGATCTCTGGCACAGGCTGATGACTGAAGTGCTGGGCTATGACAAATACGCAGCCCAGGCAGGCGACTGGGGCAGCTTCGTCACATCGCGCCTCGCGCTACAGCATGCAGACAGCCTGCTCGCCATCCACCTGACCATGCTGCCGCTGCGGCCTTTTCTGCGTCATGAGAGCCAGCCCTCTGTGAGCGAGGAGGAAGGCAAATGGATCAAGGAAATGGGACAATGGTGGAAACAGGAGGAAGGCTATCGGTCGATCCAGTCCACCAAACCCATGGCGCTGGCCTTTGCTCTGACCGACAGTCCTGCCGGATTGGCAGGCTGGCTCGCCGATAAATATTACCGCCTCGGCGACACGGACAAGACAACGACCATGGACGGCATGATCGCACGCTTTCCCTTCGAGACGATCCTGACCCAGCTTTCGATCTACTGGTTCACCGGTACAATCAACGCCGCCAACACGCTCTACAAAGCGGGTCCGGCAGAAGGATCGGCATTGCTAAAAGCAGGCGAAAAAGTCACCGTGCCTGTCGCCTATTCGGAATATCCGATGGACACACTGCCGATCACACCGCGCTCATGGGCAGAACGCGGCTACAATATCAAACGCTGGCGAGTGATGGAAAAAGGCGGCCACTTCGCGGCGATGGAAGAGCCGGAACTCTTCGCAGACGATGTGCGCGACGCATTCGCCGAGATGCTCTAGGCGGCAGGCACGCCTGCACCGATATCGATCCAGCGCAGATGATCAAAGCCCCGCACTTCGCGTCCGCCATCATCGACGCCGATAGATTCTGTTTTTTCAAAACAGGAAATGACAAGCGGATTGCCGGACGCCACATGCGTCATTGGCAACGAGATAACTTCCACACGATTCAACAACCCTGACTCATGGCGCGACAGCATTATATTATGTCGCCCACAAGGTTGGCTGAGCTGCGTATAGAGAATATCAAGAAAGGTCTCTCTAGCCGATGGTATCATCAAGTCGAGATAGTTTCCCCCCGTAGGATCCATACCGATACGCTCGACAAGATCAGTGCCGATGAAGCGCATATCCATATGCTCTCGTGAAAGAACTTCGAGAATTGAAATTGAAGGCATAAGCGAATAAATCGCCGCAGGATTAAAATCCTTGCGATCAGGCACAAAATCTTTTTTGGGCAGACTATTCCAATACTCGAAAAACCGGCGCGCACCTGCCGTATGAAGGATATCGAGAACAGTCTCCAAAAGTAATCTCCAGACCGGAAGAAAGCGTGCCTTGCCCAACCCTATATGAGAGATACAGGAAGCCAGATATTCTATAATTCAGGCAACGCCGACACGGCCCATGGCGAGGAACTTCTCGCGGCGCAAACGCTTCAGCGTCGCGACGTCGAGCTTGTCCAGTCCGCGCAACTCTTCTTCGATGGCATCGCCCGTTTCCTTGATCATCTGCTTGCGCTCGCGATGCGCACCACCGATGGGTTCGACAAGGATACGATCGATCACACCAAGCTGATGAAGGCTCTGGGCGGTGATCTTGAGTGCATTGGCCATGTCCTGCGCCTTGTCGGACGAGCGCCAGAGAATCGAGGCACCCGCTTCCGGCGAGATGACGCTATAAACCGCATGTTCAAGCATCAACACGCGGTTAGCTGTCGCCAACGCCACAGCACCGCCTGATCCGCCTTCGCCGATAATGACAGAAACCAACGGCACACCCAGACCGAGACAGCAATCGGTCGAACGGGCAATAGCCTCGGCCTGACCGCGCTCTTCGCCGCCAATGCCGGGATAGGCACCGGCTGTATCGACCAGCGTGATAACCGGAATACCAAAACGCTCGGCAAGCTGCATGAGACGCACGGCCTTGCGATAGCCCTCAGGCGTCGCCATGCCGAAATTGTGTTTCATGCGGGTCTGCGTGTCGGACCCTTTTTCATGGCCGATCACCATGACGGAGCGGCCACGGAAACGACCCAGACCACCGACAATGGCATAATCTTCGCCAAACACGCGGTCACCCGCGAGCGGCGTGAAATCTTCGATCAGACGCTCGATATAATCGACAAAATGTGGCCGACGCGGATGACGCGCGACCTGCAACTTCTGCCAAGGCGAAAGATCCTTGTAAGTGTCCTGAAGAAGCTGGGCAGCTTTCTGCTCCAGCTTGGCAACCTCATCGCTGACCGACACGCCATTGTCCTGGGCGGCCAGAAGCTTCAGCTCCTGAACCTTGCCTTCCAACTCCGCGATGGGTTTCTCAAAGTCGAGATATGTATGCATCTTGCTCTGGGATTGGGTACTCAGGGAATTGCCCTTTCGAGGCGAAAAAGCAGTTGAACGAGGACGCGAAGGCCTCTCACAAGACCATACGCCACGAACCCCTGAATTGCTCAGGAATTGGGCGGCACACTGGCTTTTGCCGACGATATTGTCAACCAAATGACGAACAACAGCCCTGCGGGCAAACGCGGCATGGCCCTTACGCTAGGTCAATGGTTTTCCATAACTTCAGAGCATCCCCTGCCTGTCACAGAAACAGGCCCGCATGCGTCTTCTGTTACAGACGCAGCCATCCCCCATGAAATTCAGAGAAGGACTAAAAACATGTTCGATTTTCTGTTTGAACGAATCTTCCGCAAGCAGGAAGAAGTGACCGGCGAAAGCATGGATTTTGTACGTGATCTACGTCGCGCCTCTCCGGGTGGCTTCTGGCGGTTTGCAGGCTTTACCCCCATGGCCAATTTTCGCCGCGCCCTACCCAAAGATGCATGTGCGGTTGCAAAAATCGCGGCCGCAAAATCGGAAGATTGCGGACCATGCCTGCAAACAACCGTCAATCTGGCCCGCCATGATGGTGTGGATGACGCCATAATTCGCGCAGCCGTGACCGGTGACATGACGGCCATGGATGAGCGCATCGCCACGACCTATGCCTTTGCATGCGCCGTCTGCGAGAAAGATTTTGCCAGCGAGGAGCTTCGCCCGAAACTTCTCAAATGGTGGGGCGAGACAGGCGTGGCCGAACTGGCGCTAGCCATATGTTCAACTCGCCTTTTTCCTACCTTGAAACGGGGACTGGGCCATGCGCAGGCCTGCCATAGAATAAGTGTGGGCCAAGAAACCGTAATCATCACCCGTCACGCACGCGATGCCGCATGATAGGATCATAGCCATGCAGAACGACGCAATGCCAATGACAGCAGAAGCAATCTTCGCACAGCACCGCGCACGCGTTTTCGGTGTGGCCTATCGGCTGACCGGATCGGTGAGCGATGCGGAAGATGTGGTGCAGGACACATGGCTGCGCTGGGCGAGCATCAATATTGATGAAATCCGCTCGCCGGAGGCATGGCTGACAACAGCTGCAGGCAGGCTTGGGCTCGATCATCTGCGCCGGTTGAAAGCCCGCCGCGAAACTTATATCGGCCAGTGGCTGCCCGAACCGATTGTGGAAGCCGCAAATGACACGCCAGTCGCAACGCCAGAAGACCAGCTTTCACTGGCCGACGATATTTCCATGGCGTTGCTGCATATGCTGGAACGGCTGGCACCGGAAGAGCGCACGGCCTTTCTGCTGCATGAAGCCTTTGACTACGGGTATGACGAAATCTCGACCCTACTTGGAAAATCGGAAGCCGCCTGCCGCCAGATCATAAGCCGCGCAAGACGACGCGTGAATGACGGACAACCACGCTTTCACGCCGATACTATCGAACATACGAAACTGGCAGCGGCTTTCTCTACCGCCTTGCGCACAGAAAATCCGACCGCCCTGCTCGCATGCCTGAAACCCGATGCCGTGCTCTATTCAGATGGCGGTGGCAAGGCAGCTGCAGCGCTCAACCCAATTTTCTCCGCCGATCACATCGTGCGCTTCTTTACCGGCATTCAGAAAAAATTTCCCGTGGCACTGGACACGATGCCCCTGCACATCAACGGAGAACCCGGCTTTGGCCTTCTCAGCGACGGGCATCTCCATTCCATTGTCAGCATGAATATCGACAATGGCGAGATTGCTGCAATCTACATCATGCGCAATCCAGACAAGCTCACGCGAGCAGCCGAGACGCTGGGTGTCCCCTTGATGGGAAGTTAAGGCCTAAAACTCAGGCAAATTTCTCGCGCGGAATAAGGCGCACAGTGGATGTAGCTTTGGCGAGAATATTGCCCGCTTCATCGGTCAACTTACCTTCGAGGAAAACCGTCGAACGGCCTTTCTGCTCGATCCATGCCTCAGCTGTCACCAGCCCCGGTGCGGCGGGGCGGAAGAAACTCACTTTGATTTCAAGCGACATGGGCACATAAGCAAAATTGGTTGCCGCCATTGTGGCATGAGCCATGGCCGCATCAATCCAGCCAGTGACAAAGCCACCCTGCGCGACACCGCCTGAATGGCACATATGCATCCCGCAGCGATACTCAATGGCCGCGCGACCAGCTTCCGCATCCATGGAAACAACACGGACCTGACCAAGGGACTGACCCAGCTCGTTGGCGGGTTTGGGTTCGACTTCGCTCATTGTCACTCGCTCGCAAGATGAATTTCGATTGCGCGGG